>ERZ1370068.2961-contig-2086_pt1:120000-191824 | contig 191824 bp, 291 predicted proteins | sample MGYA00561227_ERZ1370068 | MGnify/ENA primary metagenome ERZ1370068 (study PRJEB38410, sample SAMEA6850437) | metagenome | study: Metagenomic assessment of the ecological functions of the soil: analysis of the soil microbiota associated with the...
GAGGGTAATAGCCCCGTAGGCGAAAACGGATACGGCTCCCTGGAATCACGTCCCAAGTACCACGGGACACGAGAAACCCTGTGGGAATCCGCGAGGACCATCTCGCAAGGCTCAATACTACCCAGCGACCGATAGTGAACAAGTACCGTGAGGGAAAGGTGAAAAGAACCCCTGTTAGGGGAGTGAAATAGTACCTGAAACCGTGCGTCTACAAGCAGTGGAAGAGCTATGCCGCAAGGCAAGCTCGACCGCGTGCCTTTGCATAATGAGCCGGCTAGTTATTTTCGGCAGCAAGGCTAAGCGATAAGCGAGCCGCAGCGAAAGCGAGTCCTAATAGGGCGTCCAGTTGCCGGGAATAAACGCGAATCCTAGTGATCTACCCTTGGCCAGGGTGAAGCACGGGTAACACCGTGTGGAGGCCCGAACCGGTGTTGGTTGAAAACAGCTCGGATGAGCTGAGGGTAGGGGTGAAAGGCTAATCAAACTGGGTTATAGCTCGTTCTCCCCGAAATAGCTTTAGGGCTAGCCTCGGGAGTTTATTTGCGGTGGTAAAGTACTCGATGGACTAGGGGCCTTACCGGGTTACCGAATCCAACGAAACTCTGAATGCCGCCAATCCACATCCCGGGAGTCAGACGGCGGGGGATAAGCTTCGTCGTCAAAAGGGAAACAACCCAGACCGCCAGCTAAGGCCCCAAAATACATGCTAAGTGGCAAAGGATCTGGAGTTGCTGTGACAACCAGGAGGTTGGCTTAGAAGCAGCCATCCTTTAAAGAAAGCGTAATAGCTCACTGGTCAAGCGACTCTGGGCCGATAATACAACGGGGCTCAAGCATGTTGCCGAAGCTGCGGCTTTCCGGAGCAATCCGGGAGGGTAGGGGAGCATTCCGTGGGCAGTGAAGTCACATCGTAAGGAGTGGTGGAGCGTACGGAAGAGACTCTGCCGGCACAAGTAGCGATAAAGTCCGTGAGAATCGGACTCGCCGTAAGTCTAAGGTTTCCTGAGGAAGGTTCGTCCGCTCAGGGTTAGTCGGTCCCTAAGCCGAGGCCGAAAGGCGTAGGCGATGGACAGCAGGTCAACATTCCTGCACCGGTCGAGAGACGTTATTACGATGGGGTGACGCAGAAGGATAAGCATACGGGCGGTTGGAAATGCCCGGTGGCTGACGTAGGTGGGTCGTTAGGCAAATCCGGCGACCAATACACCAAGGTAGGCCAGGAAGTGCGGCTTCGGCCAAACCAACTTGCCGACTCCACGCTGCCGAGAAAAACCTCTAAGGAGCCTCTCGGCTGACCGTACCGCAAACCGACACAGGTAGACGGGGAGAATATCCCAAGGCGCGTGAGAGAACGCCCTCTAAGGAACTCGGCAAAATAGCCCCGTAACTTCGGGAGAAGGGGTGCCCCGGTAGGGTTCATAGCCCGAAGGGGTCGCAGTGAAATGGCCCAGGCGACTGTTTAACAAAAACACAGGACTCTGCGAAGTAAAAAGACGACGTATAGGGTCTGACGCCTGCCAGGTGCCGGAAGGTTAAGAGGAGGGGTCAGCCGCAAGGCGAAGCTCTGAATCGAAGCCCCGGTAAACGGCGGCCGTAACTATAACGGTCCTAAGGTAGCGAAATTCCTTGTCGGGTAAGTTCCGACCTGCACGAATGGCGTAACGATCTGGGCGCTGTCTCGGAGGGCGGCTCAGCGAATCTGTAGCACCGGTGAAGATGCCGGTTACCCGCAGCTAGACGGAAAGACCCCGTGCACCTTTACTACAACCTGGCAGTGAATCTCGGTGCTGCGTGTGCAGCATAGGTGGGAGGCTTTGAAGCGTGGGCGCTAGCCTACGTGGAGCCAACGGTGAGATACCACCCTCGCGACTCTGGGGTTCTAACCCAGGGCCCTGAATCGGGCCCGAGGACATTGCTTGGCGGGTAGTTTGACTGGGGCGGTCGCCTCCTAAAATGTAACGGAGGCGTCCGAAGGTGCCCTCAGGCTGTTTGGAAATCAGCCGTAGAGTGCAAAGGCATAAGGGCGCTTGACTGCGAGACCAACAAGTCGAGCAGGTGCGAAAGCAGGGCTTAGTGATCCGGCGGTTCTGTATGGAAGGGCCGTCGCTCAACGGATAAAAGGTACGCCGGGGATAACAGGCTTATCTTGTCCAAGAGTTCACATCGACGACAAGGTTTGGCACCTCGATGTCGGCTCATCGCATCCTGGGGCTGAAGTAGGTCCCAAGGGTTCGGCTGTTCGCCGATTAAAGCGGTACGTGAGCTGGGTTCAGAACGTCGTGAGACAGTTCGGTCCCTATCTACTGTGGGCGCAGGATACTTGATGGGATGGTTTCCTAGTACGAGAGGACCGGAAACCACGGACCTCCAGTGTTCCAGTTGTCCCGCCAGGGGCAGCGCTGGGTAGCTGTGTCCGGAAAGGATAAGCGCTGAAGGCATCTAAGCACGAAGCCCGCCCAAAGATGAGGTATCCCTCCGCGTAAGCGGCTAAAGGCCCCTCGAAGACTACGAGGTTGATAGGCCGGAGGTGTACGTGCGGCAACGCATTCAGCTTACCGGTACTAATCGGCCGTGAGGCTTGACCATAGATTTTGCACTCATAGCAATCGTGGTGCGGCGTAGCAAGCGCCGACCTGACTATTCAGTTTCCCGGTGACCATAGCGAGGGGGCCACACCCGTTCCCATTCCGAACACGGTCGTTAAGCCCTTCAGCGCCGATGGTACTGCGTGGGCAACTGCGTGGGAGAGTAGGACGTTGCCGGGACTTTGCTTGAGAGGCCCGCCGAATACCGGCGGGCCTTTCTTTTTGGGCCGACCAGCGCCGCGGGCGATACGCAGCAACGCGGTGCCGTTCCGTCTTGACGCGTTCCGACGCGCCACGGTATAAACACCTGTTCGTTTGAGCTCGATTCTCGATAGCGCACATCCATCGTCTGTCGGGGGCTGCACACGGTGAGGAGAACCCAATGCCTTTCTCGCGTCGAGCGCGGCCGGGTGCCTGCTGCTGGCGAGACGACCGACGAGCCGTGCCGAGGAAGTCGAGAAAGAAGTTCCGCCTCTGGCGTTCAGCCTCTGCGGCTTCAGCACGAACGACCAGTCCCACAGTGCTCGGCCAATCGCCGCACGTTGTTCGAGCCGAATGGCGAGTTCGACGACCGTATCGTACGACCCGCGGAACGACTCCGGAGCGCTTTGTCGGACTTCGGTATCGAGCCGCAGTACGGTGGCGTCTTTTCCGTGTCGTACGCATTTAACCGGCTGTGGTACGTCGAGGGGTCGGTCGGCTATCGCCAGGGACCGGTCGGAAACGTCGAGGTCCAAGCTCAGTTCCAGCGGCGCGCCGGTCCCGTCAGACCCAAGACTTCCTCTTCACGATCTTCAACCTCGATGGAGGCACGCTCACGCAGATCCCGTGCAAGCGACGGCGGGATTCGCTTTCGTCCCAAGGCCGCGTTCAACCCGTTCATCTGTCTCGGCGATCGGTTACGCGTTCAACTCCTACGAGCCGAGCGCCGAGATCAATCACGCTCTCGATGGAACCTGAGTCAGAGTACCGGGCGCGTTCGCTCAGCTGGGGCAGGGTTCCGTGGCAGGAGAGTCGACTGGCGCGCCGGGTCGTTCAACGCACCTGACAGGGGATCACGGTCGACGCTCCGAACGCAGCCGGAGTGGCACGCGGGTGGAGGCTTCGAGTATTCGTTCCACAGCGACTGGGTCATCTTTCTCGATGCGCGCTACACCGTCTACAGCGGCAAGTTCGCGATGCGGGTCAACGGAAGCAGCGAGCTGGGAATCTCGGTTCCCGCGACCAGATGCCGTCAACACGGATCCGGGCGCGTTCGGTCCGTTCGGCGCGTGTTCAGATCGACCAACGGCGGGCTCGATCGACGGCGGATCCTTCGCTCCCATACGACGCGACTCAGCCAACCCGGACACGGACTGCGGTACGACCGGCAACCAGGACAACTGCCAATTGTACTCGGACGGCGAGAGCTGGACGACCATTGGAACCCGGTCAGTACTGATCCGGCACGTATGCTGAAGCCGGGGAAATCCGCATACGACGGACTGTCAGGTCCAGATCGGCGTGAAGTTCACCTTCTGAGACCGCCGTCGATCACCGAGCGCCTCGCTCGCCCGGACCCGCGGATCGATGCTAAACTGTGCCGGCTTCGCGGGGTTTCCACATGTCCGGCCACAGCAAAGTGGAGCACGATCAAGCACAAGAAGGCCGCCCTCGACGCCAAGCGGGGCAAGTGTTCACCCGCGTTATCAAGGAACTGACTGTCGTCGGCCAGAGTGGGTGGCGGCGATCCGGACGGCAACCCGCAGGCTCCGGTCGGCGATCGCCGAGGCGAAGGCCGCCAACATGCCGGCGGACAACATCAAGCGCGCGATCATGAAGGGGACCGGCGAGCTGCCCGGCGTCACCTACGAAGACGTCGTCTACGAAGGCTACGGTCCGGGCGGCGTAGCGATCTACGTCGAGGTGTCTGACCGACAACAAGATGAGAACGCACTCCGGAGATCCGCCACCTGTTCACCAAGCACGGAGGCGATCTCGGCCAGCCCAACAGCGTCGCGTGGATGTTCGAGAAGAAGGGGCAGTTCGCCATACCGGGCGTCGGCGACTTCCGAAGAGCGGCTCATGGACGATCGGTGCTCGATGCCGGCGCCGACGATATCCAGGTCGGCGGATGAGAGCCTGGAAGTCACCTGCGCGGCTTGCGGTCTTCGGCCAGGTGCACGACGCGCTCGAGAAGGCGAAGCATCGTTCCGTCCCGCGCCAAGCTCGCCATGATCCCGACGACGGTCGTCGATCTGGATGCCAAGAAGGCCGGCGCAGTGCCTCAAGCTTCTCGAGATCCTCGAGGACCACGACGACGTTCAAAACGTCTACGCCAATCTGTCCTTCGACGACGACGCCGTCTCCGAGGCGGCGTCCTGACGGAGCGCCCGGAGGATCCTGGGCATCGATCCAGGAACCCGCTGCGCGGGATGGGCCGTCGTCGGCGGCTCTGTCACACCACCCCGAGCTCGATCGCTATGCGGCGAGGTCAGGCTCACCGAGCGGCTGGCCGCTGCGGAGCGACTCGGCGCGCCTCACGCGGCGATACGTTCGGATCGTCGCCCAGCACGCTGCCGTCGGAAGCCGCCGTCGAAAGCTCCGTTCCACGGCGTCAGCGCGCGCTCGGCGCTCCAGCTCGCCCACGCGCGCGGCGTCATCCTCGCGGCCCTCGGCGTTCCGCGCTTGCGGGTCATCGAGTACACTCCGGCGACGATCAAGCAAGTCGGTCACCGGCAACGGTCGCGCGGAGAAGGAACAGGTCGCCACCATGGTGCTTGATCGGCTTCTGGATGGAGCCGGCTCGCTCGGAAGCTCGGACATCGCCGATGCCGTCGCGGCCGCCCTGTGCCATCTTTCGGTGTGAGTTACGCCAACGCCCTGCACGCAGCGGGACCCGAACGCGCGAGGCGCCGGCGTGGCCTCGCCGCGGGTGTCTGATCGCTTCGAACCACGATCGTGCGGTCGCGGTCGTGGCTACCATCCGGCTGGCCGCCAACGACGCCATCCCGCGGCGGTCACACCCATGATCGGTCGACTGACTGGAAGCCATTGCCGCCTCACCGAGGCCGGACGAGGTCGTCGTCGATGTCGGCGGCGTGCGGGTACCGCGTCCACATCCCGCTGAGCACGTTCTACAAGCTCGTCGACGCCGACGGCGCCGTCTCGCTGCACGTTCATACCCATGTCCGGGAGGACGCGATCCAGTTGTTCGGGTTTTGGACCGAAGAGGAGCGGACCGCGTTTCAGAGGCTGATCGCCGATGTCCGGAATCGGGCCGAAGATCGCCCTGGCCGTCCTGTCGGGCATTGGCGTCGACGATATGGAGCGCGCGGTGCGTGAGGGGGACCGCGGCGTGCTCGAGCAGAATCCCCGGCATCGGCCGGAAGACCGCCGAACGGGTGCTCCTCGAGCTGCGCGAACGGTCGACGACGCGCCGACGTCCGTGGCGTCAGTGCGCCGTCGGCGTCGTCTCGCGCGGCGTTCCGGCAGCCCGGCGGTCGCCGGTCCCGACGCCGATGCGGTGTCCGCGCTCGTTCACCTGGGCTACTCCGACGGCGCGGCGTACGATGCGATCGTCGCGCGCGCGGCGCGCGCTGGGCGTCGAGCGCCCCGATCGAGGGCCTGCTCCGTGCCGGCGCTTCGCGGACTCGTGCGCTAGGGGTCCGTCGCACCATGACCGAGGACGGCCGGATCGTCGAGGCAGGCGGCGCATCGCGCAGACGATGACGCCGTTCGAGCAGAGTCTCCGGCCGCAGCGGTTGCGCGAGTACATCGGCCAGTCCCGCGTCAAAGACAACCTCGTCCGTTTTCTCGAGGCGGCGCGAAAGCGCTCGGAGACCCTCGACCACGTGCTGCTCTACGGCCCGCCGGGACTCGGGAAAACGACGCTCGCCCACATCATCGCGCGCGAGATGGGCGGCGACATTCGCGTCACCTCGGGACCCGTCGATCGAGAGGAGCGGGCGACCTCGCCGCCATCGTGACGAACCTTCAACCCGGCGACGTGCTGTTCATCGACGAGATCCATCGGCTCGGCCGCGCCCTCGAGGAGATTCTCTACCCCGCGATGGAGGACTTCGCCCTCGATCTGGTCGTCGGAAGCGGACCCGGCGCTCGGACCGTGCGCCTCGAGCTGCCGCGATTCACGCTGGTCGGGGCCGACGACGCGCGTGGGGCTGCTCTCGGCACCCGCTGAGGGCAGCTCTCGGCATCGTTCACCATCTCGACTATTACAACGGTCGACGATCTCGACGACGATCGCCGCTCGCTCGTCGGACATCCTTGCCGATCGACGCTGGCGCCGGAGGAGCTCGCGAGATCGCCCGCCGCGCGCCGAGGCACACCGCGCATCGTCAACCGGCTGTCTGCGAAGAGTTCGTGACTTCGCCGATGTGGTCAGTCCCGAATCCGAGATCACTCGGTTGCTCGCCGCCGGTGCGCTGGAGCGCCTCCAGGTCGATCAAGTTCGGGCTCGACGAAGTCGACCGGCGGATCCCTGAACGCGATCCTCGACACGTTCCGCGGGGGTCCGGTCGGATTTGTCCACGCTGGCTGCCGCGGTCGGCGAGGATGGCGAGACGCTCGAGGAGATCTACGAGCCCTACCTCATCCAGATCAGGCTTTCTGGAGCGCACCCCTCGCGGGCGGCGCGCGACGCGCGCCGCCGCGGAGCATCTGCGCCTCCAGTTCCCTCGCAGCCTGCTCTAGCCAGCCGCACCGCGGCTTTGCCCACAGTGGCCGCGAGCTTGTTGATCTTCGGGGTCGACCTACTGCCAGAATGGGTCGTTAAGGCCCGCATAAGATTGGATCGGCCCCGACTAGGCCACGTGCTTGAGACGAGCATTGGAAGGTGCCTCGTCCAAGCTTTCCGGTAGATCGCGCGTGCTGAGTTCGAGCACGAGCTCCGCGCGGAAAACAACCGTCGCGAGAGGATCGCTCCCAACCCCAGCGCGTATCCGTGAGCCCCAACCGCATCGCCGGCGTCGTCCGGTCGGGCCGTCGCTCACGATCGTGCCTTGATGAAGTTCTTCCAAACCGCCAGGAGATTCAGCGCGACCCAGCCGATCGACTCGAGCCGCCTCCCGAAGGCGATCGTCTCCCGCTTGTGATCGGCGCAGCTGTGACGAAGCAGCTGGTGCAGCTGATCGACCGGGAACATCGCGCGATCGCGCTCAATGGCTTCCGGGCGATCGCGGCGTCCCCCTGGGCCCGCGCTTCCGGATTCGGGTAGACCCGCAGCACGATCCTGGACGCAAGGATCTGCGGCCCGAACCGCGACCTGGTAGTCTAATCTCCATCCACGTTGCAGACCAGGGGCTGGCCCTCGGAAACCTGTGGAATCAGGCCCCGAAACGTGCGTTTAATGCTTTCGATGTAGGAGCGGTTCGATCGTGACGGGGTCTCCTGATCCGTGTTCCGGTCTGGGCGCCTCCCGCTTCCCCGTTGGGGGCGGGATCGATGTCGTAGACGAACCACGATTCCGATCCGACGGCAGTCCCGATGCCTAACAGCTCGATCCTGCCCGACCGATGAACGCCTCGAAATGATCGTGGACGATGGTTTCCGTCAGGGCGGGGAGCTGACCCCGGCAATGCGCATGAAAGAGGATGGCGTGCCGGCCGAGGGCGCTCGGCCATCCGGGTCACGGAGGTCTTGGAGCAATGAGACGACCGCGCGATCTCGTCGATGCGCGGAGCAGGCGGCAAGTCCCGACGCGACGGCAACGAGGAGTCGAGGGCGCTTGGGTGGTGGGTCGTCGAGAACGTCTGGCGCGAGCAGGTCTGCTTTGCAGTCGCGGCATCGAAAGCAGGGATGCGCTTGAAGTCGCTCGGCTTCCTATAGGAGCCGAAGCGCTGGAAAACCTCGCCCTGGGCTCCGATGAGGCCGCGCACGCGGGCCAGGGACAGAACGGCGGGACGAAGCGGGAAGGACTGCACCGATTCTGCGGGCAGACGTGGCCAGCGCATGAACGGCGGGAGGTCAAAACCGGGCCGTCCAGAATGCCGGAGAACTCCGGGGCTTCGGTGTACGGCGGGAGTCCGAAGCGTCCGCGGACGGACGGTCCGGACCGATCAATGCATCAACAAGCTCCGCGGCCACCGTGCACGACATTCGAAGTCGACTAAAAAAGGAGGGGCCGGCCCCTCCCTTTTGGGAGTCGGTGAATCCTCAGCGAATCAGGGGGCATACGGAACCATCGGATCGGCGTTGACGTCGACGTCGCGGGTGCCGATGCCCGGTCCGAGTACCTGGAAGTCTTGGGAATTCGGAGGCCCGGGCGGCGGTTCCCGGAATGTGGCGACGTTGGGGACGTTGCACCCTTGCCCGGAGTGGGCCAGCACGAGGTAGTACACCCCCGCCCCGGGCGGTATTGCCGCGACGTCCGTGATCCCGTTCGGTGCCGTCGCATTGTTGGCCGAGCACCCTCCCGTTGTCGACCATTGGTGAGGCCGTTGACGCGCATCGTAAAGAGATCGCCCCGGACGATTTTGACTCTCAGGCCAGGCGGTACCCAACCGGTGACGACGGCGTTCCCGCCGGACTTGTTCACCTTGACCGTCCCGACACCAAGGTTGTTGGGGCTGGCCGTCAGACAGTTGACCGCGACATTCTTGACTGCGGTGTTCGAAGCCACGGCGCCGGTGCAGGAGAGCTCGGTCGAGCACCGGACCCTTGACCCCGTATTGAGTCGAGACGAGCGGAGCCGCGACGAAGTTGGCGTTGTCGGTCCAGTCGCGGAGCAGGGTATCCGGGCCGACGCCCAACCACTCCGTCCACGTTGACGTCGTTCCAGAACTGGTACTGGAGGATGCCGTTGATGCACTTGTCGGCTGTCGAAGTCTTCGCGGTCACCGTGATGATCTGGCCCGGGTACGAGACACCGGCCAGGCCGCTGGGTCGGTGTCGAGGTTGGCCGTGATCAGCGAAGCAGTTGCCGCAAGCGAATCGGCGATGCGATCGTCGTCGTATCCACGGAAAGCGTCAGAGCCGTGTCGAGGGCTTGGTCGATGTGAATGTCATCGATGTACCAGCCGTCGTCACCGCTGAGGTCGCCGCGTCCGAAGAAGCCGAACATGGTCTCTGTCGTGGCCACCTCGATCGATGTAAGAGGAAGCGGAGGTTGAGCTGGGTCGCCGCGAAGTTGACGAGGTCGAACCGAGGCCGAACCCACGTGCCCGGGTTGCTGATGACCGTCGGGGTGTTCGCGGGGAGACAGCCGCCACCGGAGCAGGCCCTGAGGCCCGGTCCGTCGCTGGCGTTTCCGATGTCGGTCTGGTCGAACGACTTACGGTAGTCGGTCTGACCTTGGTGGACGAAGCAGAATTCAGGAAGCAGGTCGAGGACGGTCCGAGACGGCGATTCGGATCCGCCGGATCGAAGAAGTCGGTTTCGGTGTTGCCATCGTCCGATCGGATCGAATTCGCAGTTCGAGAAGTCGTCGGTGCCCTGTTGGTCGTAGCCGTTCTCGAACGGGTAGATCTTGATCCAGCGTCCCTGGGGCGACGCCGGCAGATTCTTCTGCACCTCGACGACACCGCGGTCGACACCCTTCACCCGGGCTCACGTTGACCCCGGCCGAGCTGTCGACGAACGAGACCTGTTGCGCGAAATTCAGCTGAGGGCTAGCTCCCGGCGAGCGGGATGTTGATCGGCGTCATCGTCTTCGATGGACATGATGTGCTTGAGTCGCGTCGTGTCGAGGGCCGGGTCCGCTCGGTCGTGGGAATACCCATGTGCGGACTGCACACCTGTCGAAGCACGACCCAGGCTGCCGGTCGTCGACGAGGCTGTGGATGTGCCAGTCGTTCTTGCCGCTCGTCGGATCGCCGGTGAAGCCCGAGGAAGCAGTCCGTGTTGCTGGCGCTTTGAGAATTGACGCCGAACGGATTGTTGTACTGGCAACGGAAGCCCTTGGACAAGACACGGGTCCGCTTGTTCGCGTCGAGGAACTCGCGTCGTGAACTTGCCCCAGCCTGGGTCAAGTCGGTTTCTGAAGCCTTCGAAGAACGGTTGCGACGCGCCGCCGCCGCGAGGCGTTGAGGTCGAGGTCGATCGTGAATTCGGTGGCGCGGGTCAGCGCGTCGAACTTGTTCGAACGAATCGTGACGCGTGAACTTGGCCTGGAGGATCTCTTTCAGGGCGTCCGTTCGATTGACGGTGTTCTTCACCTTGAACTGGAACGGGAGGTAGTTGGCCGGGTTGCTCAACTCCTTGTTTTCAGTGAGCCGACGAGGATCGAGGCCCGGGTGATGCACTCGATGTTGGGGCTGCTCGTTCCCAATGTCGCCGTGACGTCGTCGACATCGAGACCGCTCTTGTTGGCGAGCACGATCGAGAGATCGATCATCTCGTTCGCATCGGCGAATCCGTCGGGATCGCCGTGCCCCGTGGCGCTGATGCACTTGTTTCCCGCGCCGCAATCGGCGTCAACGGCGACAACCGATCGCGTTGTTGTTGCTGCACCAGTTGCAGAAACCGTTACCGCTGCAGTCGGAGTTCTTGTTGCACTGAATGCTGGTGTTGCCGCTGCAGGTGCTCACATTGCCGACGGCGGCATACGAGTTGAGGGTGATCAGTCCGGACGTGGCGGCGACCGTCGTTGTGCGAGGTGACGATGCCCGCCACCAACGGGGTCGACGGCGTTCTTGCAGCTGAATCCCGATCCGTCGTCTCGGTCGGCGTAGCGGGCCGTGACGACGGGAGCGGTTCCGGACTGCAGAACGAAGAGGCTCCCGGGTGAGTTGTAGAGGGTCGAGTAGGGAAGTTGGTCTTGTAGACGTGGCTTCCCGCCGGGAGGTCTCGTCGAGGATCGCGATCTCGGGACGGTTTCCGCCGTCCGACGTCATGCCGACCGTGACGTCGTTCGCGCCGTTGTTGTTGCAGTCCTGGTCGTCGACAACGGCGGTCGGCGTTGCAAATGTCGGTGGTGATGCACGTACCGACGCTGCCCGAGCGAGACCTCTCCGCCGGCGCACTGAACATCCGTCGTGCAGATGGTGGCGGTGAAGACCTTGGTCGTCGTGTTGAAGCACTGTCCCTGGCAATCGGTGTTCGTGGCGCACGATCTCGACGGCAAGTAGGCTGCAGTTGAAACGCTCACTGTTGCCCGTGCAACCCTTGGCTCGCGACGAGCACTTCCCGATGTCGGTGTAGTCTCCGTCGCCGTTGCAGTCGTTCTTGTTGTTCACGCCGCTGAGCGGCTCGTACGGGGACCTTGTCGACCACCGTCAGACTGATGATGGCGTTGCCTTCGTGCAGGCCAGCGTGCTTGCGGTGTCGAGGGTCGCGCATTCACCGATGGCATTGCTGCAGGTGTGCGTATCCGAGGTCGAGGCGCGTCTCCTTCCACGAGACCACCATGTCGTCGACCGCAAGACCGTACCCTGCCGGAACGCCCCTGGTGAGCGGGTCCGGCTCTCTGTTGTTGAAGCCCAAGGGCGGCCTGGAAGTCATTTCCCGTATCGCCGTAGATGTCCTCGAGCGTGCTGAACCGCAAGTCGGGCCCGTTCGAGACCTGAACGCCGTGTAGTTGCGGCCTGGGCCGTTCTTCTGGACGTACTCGTCGGCGGTGGCGTTCGGCAGGTTGCAGACCGCCGTGTAGGTGGTGCCGGTACAGAGCGCCGCCAACGCGGGTTAGCACCGGTTGGACAACGCCGCTCCGCAATCGGGAGAGTCCTTGAAGCACGGTAGGGGCTTCGCGGCATCGCAGATGCCTTCCGTCGGCACAGCACGCAGCCGGCGTTCGTTCAGGCACCCCTGGTCGGTCGCTGATGCTGCAGGTTTTCCAGAGGGAGCAAGTTCTTGACGGAGGCGTAAGGTGCACCCGCCGATTCGCAATCGGTCGCGGACTCGCACGAGACGCTCTTGTCGAGCCCGTTGAAACCGTCGTTCCGCGAACAGTAGCCGTTCGGGGTGTCGTCGTCGAGAGGCGTCGGGAGGCCGTACGGTTCTGACGAGTGGGCGTGATTTCCGGCCGCGACGCCGCCGCCGATGCCGTAGAAGTAGCAGTTGTTGGAGCCTTCGCGGTTGTCGGGCAGATCGGCTCCCGAGTCGCCATCGCGCACGTGCCGCCGACGCTTGCGCAATCCGCGTTCGACGAGCACTCGATGAACGGACGTACGCACCGATCCCCGGCAAGGGCGGGGTGGTTGTCGATGCACGCTCCGCACGCTCCCCGCTGCAGCCATTGACAACGAGTGCACTGCGTGTTCGTGATGCAGGCCGACCTCGGTTTCAAGCTGCAGTGCCTGTTGCAGTCTGCGTTGGTCGCGCAGGCCGTCGCGAACCCGGTGTTGCCGGTGCACCTGAGTGCCGGCAGTGTCGTCGGGGTCGTGCAGAGTCCGCGAACGAGTCGTGTGTCGTTCCCGTCGCACAAGAAGTTCGAGGGTGTGGAGGCGCCGTCCGCCGAGCACAGCTTGCCTTGGGATGTTCCGCAGTGATCGACCGAGCCGTTGCCGTCGGTGTCGACGCAGTGCGTTGATCCGGTGGAACATGTTGAAGCCGTTCGTGATCGGGGCGTTGCCGCCGCTGACCGCGACCCTGCCTACCGCGGAACTGCACCAGGATCGTGGCGTCGTTGAACAACTCGGATCCGGCAGTCTTGTTGATGTCGGTATCGAACTCCATCGTGACCTGAGTGTTCGTGTCGGGGATGTCGACCAGCATGTTCCAGGCCCAATCGGTGATCGAGGCCTGATAGACCGGATCGCCGATGCGGGTTCGCCGACCGGGCAACCGAGCTGAGGGTGCAGACGGTGGCGGTGGTGACGCTGCAGTGGCCGTTGGTCACCTGCTGATTGACCTTGTGGAGCACTGGGGTCAGAGGAGATCCCACCAGTTGTTGTCCCCGATGGTGTCGCCGTCGTCTTGGATCCAGTACTGCTGGCACTTGCCGGGCAGGGCACCCGCGGCGACGCAATCCGTCTGCGCTTGATCCCGGATCAACCCCGTGTGCCAGACGCCGCCGCCGGCCGCTCCGGGAACTTCGTCTGCCACCCGCAACCACCCAGCGTATTCCAGGACTTGTCGAAGGCGTTGTTGCCGTTGATGTTGCGGTCTTCGCCCAAGCCGGAAGTTGCACGTTCCGGCGTCGTACGTGCAGGTCCCCTCGTTGCCGAGCGGATCGAGGGGGGCTGGCAATCGGCGTTGACCGAGCACTCGGTCGCGTGATTGAGCGAACACCGCTGGCAGCCCTGCGATTTCGGGATCCCCTGGGTGCACGGGACCGCGTTATCTATGGTGCACGCACCCGTCCAACCTGCCGTTGAAGTTGATGTCCTCGCTCCACTGCGCCATCAGCGACGTCTGCTGCGGGCGGCTGTGTTGTTGAGTCCGTTCCTGAAGCCACCGTCAAGGTGTCGAAGTTCCAGGGAGCCTCGAGGGCCACCAAGGTCGGGTTGGTCGAAGTCAAGTCGCTGTAGGTCCGGGTCTCGTAGAAGTAGTCGGTGAAGAAGTTGCGCGGATCGTACGTCACCGTCTCCAAGACTTCGTTGTTGTTGATGTCGTAACCACCGACGGACTCCGTGCCGCCCGTCGGGAAGTCGGTCGAGTAGTAGAGCGAGACCTCGTCGCACGTTGAGGGTCTCGCGCTTTGCGAACTGCGTCTCGACGCCCTTGCCGGCCGGTCGTGGCGGTCACGCCGACGATCATGTCGACGCTTCTGGATCGCGTTCGGCATCGACGCCTGAATCGTGAAGGCCGGCGTGAGCGTCGTTCCCGCGGGAATCCGGCCGTAGATCTTCGGCGAGTCGAGGATCGACATGACGGCCGACGCCGCAGACCACGGGAGGCGTCTGGTTGGGGTGAGACGACGCGCACACGTTGGTGAGTCGGTCCGGATCGGGACAGGCGGCCGTGGGCGCGGTGCCCATCCTGCAGCTGCGCCGGACTGTTCGCTGTCGGCGAATACGGCCTTCAAGCTGACCGTGGCGTTGAGCAGATCGGTTCCGATTTCTGCCGACTGGAACGCCAGGAGGTATTGCACGAGCTCGCCGTCGTCGATGTACCGATCGGGGAAGCCGAAGGTGAAGTAGCCGACCGGCTGCCGCTCGTCCCTCTCGCAACCGCCGTCCACCAGCGTGAACGCGTCCTTGCCGAACTGAGCGAAGAGAACGCCGCCCGAGGCGATGAAGGGCCGGCAGCTTACGGAGGCGGTACCGATCCGCGTGGCGCTGGGATTGTGCGTCTTGATAGGTCACGCGGATCTTCTGACCGTCGCGGACGTCGAGGGCACCGTTACCGGATTGGGGCGACGTGCCGTCGGTGAGCAGGATCTTCTTGGACTGGTATCTCAGGTTAGTTGCCGGCGACGGGAGACAGTTGTCCCTGGTTGGGAACGACGGTGCAGTCCGAGTTCGACGTGCAGGCCTTGGTCGGCGCGAGGCTGCAGGAGCCGACCAGCGTGAAGTCGCACGGCAACCAGAGTCTCGGTGTCCGCCGGCGTTCCCGCTCGAGTCGAGGACCTCGACGGTGGTACGGCTGGCGACCGTGGCGGCCGACGGCAGCGGGTCTGGGCCCGTTCCGATCTCGTCGATCGTCACCACCGCGCTGTCGTTGCAGGTCAGCGAAGTGCCGCCGAGCTGGTTGGCCGCGAGAACCCTCTGAACGCGGGCCGCATCGAGCCCTGGCAGACGCCGCCGCGCGATGACGATGGAGTATCTCGGTGGGAGGAGTTGGCGGAGGCCGCTCTTGACGGTGATCGTCCAGGTGCCCTGCTCGATCTGATTGTCGGCGGACTCGTTGATGGTCGAGTGTCCGGGTCATCGACGATACCGTTGATCCGGGTGTCGGGCGACAAGAACACCGCCTCGACGTTGTTGTTGCGGTCGACGTGAGCCGATCGCGCCGAGCGACGCTCCAGACCCGGAGCAGTCGGCGTTCGTCGTGCATCCCTTGAAGATCGGCGGCGGCCCGGCCTGCGAAGCGACGCTGCAGGAGTTCTTGCAAGCACTGGGGGCGGGGAGGTGACGACCGGCAGGCTCCACGGACCGGTGTCCACCTGACCGGCGACGGAATTCGGCCGGCCACGGGTAGCCGGTGCAGATGCATTCTTCGCCAGTATCGGTGGCGTCACCGCCGATGGCGCCGTTGTCGCTGATGTCGTCGGTGAAGAAGTTGCCGATATATTTCGTGTTCGTGGTGGTCGCCGGCGACGATGACCTCGAGATCGAGGTCATTGGACGATCCGGTCGTTCGAGGATGGGTCGGTCCACGCGATGACGACCGTGAGCGGCTGCGTGTTGTCGCAGACGTTCACTGTAGGTCGTGGCTGGAGGCGCCGGCCGCGAGATTCAGGCTGAGCGTCGTATCGTTCTTGAGACCTGCCGGCGCAGGGCCACCGTCGCCGATGATCAGACCCGTAACGGTTCCGCGGCGACGTCGTGCAGCGGCAGGACGTTGGTCAGCTGGATGCGGCCGAACCCTTGCTCGCGGTTGCCGCGGAACTTCCTGGTGAGGTTGCCGTGAATCCGAAGAAGTCGGGGATCTGCCCGAACTGAGCCGTCTGGGGCTTCTGGGCCTCGATCGTGCCCGGCTGGTTCATCCAGTCGGCCGAAGCGACCAGGATGGCCTTGAGGAGGGCTCCGGAGATGGTCGAAACCTTGTCGGCCGTGTTGGTCGCGTTGGTGTTCGTGCCGTCGGGGTAGAAGCCCTGGCTGAAGTAGTCGCGAACGAGCAGCCCGGCGCCCGCTGCCGCCGCCGACGCGAAGCTCGTCGAGATCTGGCCCGCGATGACGTCGCAGCTGACCGGTTCGAGATTGTCGTTCCGGTTGAGCGGCAGTGGTATCCGGAAGCGAGGCCCTGGCCTCCGGCATCGGTGCCGGGGGCCATCAGCAGGGGGCGATCCGCTGGCTCTGGCGCATGGTCGCGGGCCGTTGCTCGAATTCGGCCAGCGGCGCTCGACGAGGTCCTTGTCGCCGAGATCGTCCGCGTTGCTCGAAGCGCCGACGCAGATGACGTTCTTTCCTTGTGCGGGCGAGCCGATGGTGGACGGATCGGGGATTCGGTCTGCCGTTCTTGTCGCGACCGGCATTGCCCGACGGCCACGAAGACCGCCGCGTCGGCTGAAGTCGGACAAGAAGCTGTCGATCTGGGTCGTGTATGGCGTCGATCGGGTCGGGTCGACGTTTCCCCACGAGAAGTTCGAGATGCGAGCGCCCTTCGCGTAGCCGTCCGGAAGAGGACCGCTGCGAGGGTGCCGTGTACAGCGACGGGCCGGGATCGAGGATCGAGTTCGCGGCGCCGAGCGTACCGGTCATCTGGGTGATGTCGTCGCAGCGTCCGGTGAAGGGAGTGATCTGCGCGTCGTATGCGACGAGCCGCGCCTTGGGCGCGACGCCGTCGAGACCCCAGAGGTCCCGAGCGCGTCGATTGCGTGCCAGGCATCCCGGTCGGATCGTAGGTCGCGAGGTCGACGCGGGTGGCGTTGCCGAGAGCAACGACGCCACCGTGTGACCGTGCGTCACGCCGCTCGTCGTCGGGCCGTCGCAGCCGAGCAGGTCGCCGCTGACCCGCCGAACGGGCTGGTCGTGCCGTAGAAGGCGACCTTGCGGTGGTTCCGCGATAACGTGCGCCGGGAGGATACTCGCATCGAAGCCGGACGACGTCTTGGTGTGCGACAGATCGCCCGCGTCGATCTCGATGCCGTTGTCGATGATCATCAGGAGCTGATCGTCGGTCCTGCGAAACGCCTTCGTCGGAGACCGCCGCCGTCGACGCCGGCGTCGGTGTACGGCGTCGCGCCGTTGCCCCACTTGCCGGTTTGCACGACGGTCGAGGTCTCTTCCGACATCATGTAAACAGGCAGGACCTCGTTGACCATGAAGACCTGATCGATCGCCGCGACATCGCGCGAGCTTGCTGCGATCGACTTCGATGTACAACGCGTCGCCGAAGGCGCTGATGACTCGCGCCCCGATCGCGGCTGAGATCGCGCGGTGATGTTCTCGGCGACTCTCACCGCGGAATAGCTGCAAGCGAGAGCGTGTAGACGTTGGAAACCGCCTTCGCCGGGTTCGGCAGAGGAACCTGACCGATCGAGGGGACAGCTTGAAGGCCGGCTGATAGGGGACGAGCGCGATGATCGATGGCGAGAAGTCTCGGAGAGCGTTTTGCGCGCCCTGTGTCATCTTGACGACGAACGCGCCGACGGGCATCTCGTCCGACGATCGCGCCGCCTGTGACGGCTGATCGACGTTCTTCATCTGGTCGAACGTGCCCGTCCGTGAAGGCGCGCCGGGTCGACCTGCAGCACGAAATACTGCGAAGCCGCCGCGGCAGGCTTGTTCGACGGCCCGCAGCTCGTTCGGCAGTCTCGGGCGTGCCGCGCGTCGAGATCGAACGATCCGACCGCGGTGTGGAGCACGCCGTCGGTCTTCCAGTTCGCTGCGTCGACCGCTGCGTAGACCGGACCGGAGGAATAGGGCCAGACGTAATTCGTCCTCTGGTACAGGATGGGCTCGACGGTCTTCGGCGAGTCGTCGAGGTGTTTCACCGAGACTTCCTGAAGCCTGTGAGCGCCAGCGCCCTCCGGCTTCGCCTTCGATATGGCGCGGCCGCACCTGCCGGTGCGATGATCAAGCTCGCGATGGCCAAAACCATCATTAGGCGTTTACAGCCTGCGAGGATGCGAATCTGCATGGCCCCCTCCTGCGTGGGAAAAATTTTGAAACAAACGCCCTACGGCGTCGAAATCAGCTACACACACCCCCAAAGGGATGCTGTGATGTACCGTGATCGACTGGGGTTGTCAACCGGACGAACGCAAAAACCATCGGTTCGGCGCGTGCTACGATTGCTCGTCGAGACGCGCGAATGCACATGCCTACGGCCCTAAACGAGAAAAGACAACGCGCGATTTCGCTGCTGCGTGAACACCGCGCTGTTTTGGTCGCCTTGTCCGGCGGCGTCGACAGCGCGGTGCTCCTCGCGATCGCCGCCGAGGCCCTGGGCTCCAGCCAACGTCCTCGCCGTGACCGGCCGGTCCGCGCTCGGTCACGGAGCAGGAGGTCCAGGACGCTGAACGGGTCGCGCGCGCTCTCGGCGTACGCCACGAGGTCGTCGACACCATGGAGATCGACCGACCCGCCTACAGGGCCAACGCAGGCGATCGCTGCTTTCACTGCCGGACGGAGCTGTTCGACGTGCTCGGCCGCATCGCGCGGTCTCGGGGGTCGCGGCGATCGCCTACGGGGCGATCGTCGACGATCTGGGAGACGATCGTCCCGGGATGGACGGCGGCGCGGGAAATGGGCGTCCTCGCCCCTCTTCTCGATGCGAACATCTACAAAGCACGATGTGAGGATATTGGCAAATCAGTTCAATATTGCATATTCAATGATAAGCCGTCTAACGCATGTCTTGCGTCACGAATACCTATAGGTCATGAAGTGACTCCCGAGCGGTTGCAGGAGGTCGCCCGAGCGGAAGCTGCCCTCCGGCGAGCTCGGATTCCGGCAGTGTCGCGTTCGACACCACGGCGAGATCGCGCGAATCGAGCTCGGGAAGGGAGAGGCCGAACGCCTGGCGGATCCGCTCATCCGAGCCGAGGTGATCCGATCCGTGAAGGACGGCCGGGTTCCGGTTCGTCGCGCTGGACCTCGAGGAGTACGGCGCGTCGGCCGAACGGCGCCGGCGCTCTACTCGATCGGGCCCCATCGCGAGAGCGGCCAGTAGCGCCAGACGACACGTCCGCGAATGCGATGCCGCGGCAGCCTGCCGAACGTCCGGCTGTCTCGGCTCTCCGTTGCGATTGTCCCCAAGCACGACGAAGGTCGGCTCCAGCGGGGATTCCGCCGCCAAGACCGCGGTGTGGATAGGGATCGTTTCCGGGGTAGGGCTCCTGCGCGATCCGTTTGACCAGATCCTCTTCGCCCGGCCCGGAGGCGACGACGACGTCCCCGGTCCGCGGGAGCCGCCGGCGGAGACGTCCAGAGGTCCACGAGCACACGGTCACCCTCCCTCAGCGTCGGCTCCATCGAAGGCCCGGCGACGACCCAGGGGATGATCAACCAACGGGTCACGCCCCAAATCGCGAAAGCCGTGCGCACGCGAGCACGAGGCACAGATCGCGAAGGAAGCGACCAGGACTCATGCCGTGCGGCGGCGCGGGTCGAGCCAAGTCCTCAGCCCGTCTGCGAGCTCGTTGCAGCCGAGCACCAGGATGAACAGCGCCGCTCCGGGGAAGAGCGCGAGCCACCACGCGCGGCCGGCCTGGTGAAGCGCCTGGTGAAGGAGCTCACCCCACGACGCGGTCGGCGGCGAGATTCCCACACCAACGAACGAGAGCGTCGCCTCCGCGAGCGCCGCCGCTCCGATCCCGAACGCCAAAGTCACGAGCACCGGCCCGAGGCTCTGCGGGAGAAGATGGCGCACGACGATGCGCCAGTGGCCCGCCCCGGCGGCCCGTGCCGACGCGATCGCCTCCGACGTCGCGCAATCGGCGGAACTCCGCGCGCAGGTAGCGCGCCGCAGGAGTCCAGCCGATCACGCTCAACGCGAACGCGATACGGGCCGGCTCCGGAAGCGCCAGCAACCACGACGGCCCGATGCTGAGCACCGCGACCGTGATGACGAGACCGGGAAAGCAAAGGGTCGCTTCGATCAGCCGCGAGAGCGCCGCATCCACGCCGCCGCCGGTGTAGCCGGCGAGCGCTCCTGATCGGGAGTCCGATCAAGACCGATAGGATCCCCGTCGCGAGGCCGATCATCAGCGAGATCCCGGCGCCGTGCACCAGCTCGCGCGCCGACGTCCCGGCCGAGACCGTCGGTTCCCGAGCCAATGCGCGGCCGACGGCGGAGCGAGGAACGATCCCAGGTCTTGGCGGTTGGGATCCGGGGCGAGCCAGGGCGCGAGGAGCGCCGACGCCGCGACGAGTCCGACCAAGACGAGGCCCCACGCGATCGACGAGCGGCTACGCCGCATGTCGTGTCCTCGGATCGAGCCAGAGGATCAGCGCGTCCGAGAGCGTCGTTCCCGCACAGCGTCGCGACGCCGGAAAGCAGCGTGAGGCGCCAGAACGACGGGCAAGATCGCGGGCAAGGATCGAGTTGAAGAGCAGGCTCCCGAGACCGGGGACATTGAAGATCGCCTCGATCACGAGGGAGCCGCCCACGAGGCGGGGGATGAGAAAGCCGGCGAGCGTCAGGAGCGGAACGACCGCCTGCGGCGATTCCGTGGCGGGAGACGTACTGAAGCGTCGACAGGCCGCGGGCGCGCGCAGCCTGCCGCCGTCGCCGGCGGTGCTCTCGACGAGCGCTCGTGCGGACGAATCGGGACACATAGGCGAGGACCCCCGACGCCAAGCAGACGGCGGGGAGGATCAGGTGCCGCGTCGGAATCCGCGAACGACCGCGAGGGCGAGCCATCGCGCGCCCCGTCCGTCGAGATTCCGGACAGTGGCAGCCAGCCCAAGCGGATCGCGAACAGCCACTGAAGCAGGAGCGCCGCCCAGAACACGGGGACGGCATGGAGCGCCGTCGTCGCGATCCATCCGGCGCGATCCCAGGCGCCATCCGGCTTCCACGCACCGAGGATCCCGAGCGGGACGGCGACGCCAAGCATCGCGGTGAGCGCGAGCGCGTTCAGCCCCAACGACACCGGGAGGCGCTCGCGCAGCATCGTCGCTCACGGGTTGCCGCGCGGAAAACGACGTGCCCGAGATCGCCGTGAAAGACGTCGCGCACCCAGAGGCCGTAGCGGACGGGCCACGGATCGTCGAGATGGTACTGCGCGCGCAGCGCCGCGCCGGTACTCCGGCGGCAAGGCGCCCGACGCGTCGTCGCCGAGTGCCGGCTCGCCGGGAAGGGCGCACAGGAGCGCGAAGACGACGATCGTGACGAGCAGAAGCGTGACCGCAGCGGTCGCGATGCGACTCGCGATCGCGGGAGCATCCGGTCAGGACCCCGCGCGCTTGCTCGACCAGTGCCACGCGCGCGGCCCGGGCGCGAAGCTGATAGAGGCCGACGGGGAAGTGACGACCCCTTCCAAATCGGGATCGTGGAGAGTCGGCTGCTGCGAACTGGAAGAGGAACGAGATCGGCTGCAAGTCGTCGAGGCGTTTCTGGAGCGCGTTGTAGATCTCCCGCCGCGCGGCAGGATCGACGGTCGCCCGGCCTTGCTCCAAGAGCCGGTCGACTTCGGCGTCCGAGAAGCCTCCGTAGTTGTAACCGCCGTCGCGCGCCTTGAATGGTAAAGATCGAATCGATCCGGCGTCGCGTCGAGCAGGACGGTGGCGATGGCGGCGTCGAACGCGTGCGTCTTCCGCCGCTGCCGGAACACGTCCGGTGCGATCTTCTCGATCTTCATCCTGACGCCGACGTCGGCGAGGACTGTTGCATCCACGCCGCGATGCGGTCGGCGATCTCCTGGGAGCCCGCCGCGAAGATCAACGTGAACTCGAAAGGCCGACCGTCTTTCGCGCGGAGGCCGCCCGGATGCAGACTTCCGCCATCCGGCCTCATCGAGGAGGCGCGCGCTCTCCGCGGGGTCGAACGGGATCGGCTCGATCGACGGATCGGCCCACAGCGACTCCGGCGGGTAGCTCGACACGCCGGGGCGGGCGAGCCCCGCGGCGACGGTCTCCGCGAAGCGCTTGCGGTCCAGGGCCAGAAGCATCGCGCGGCGCACCCGCTTGTCGTGGAAGAACGGTGTGCCGTCGTACTGGTTCCAGTCCGACCCGCCACCCGTTGAGGCGGTAGTAGACGAATCGCCCGAGCCGCTTCGCGGCGGGTGCGGTCAGCGACTCGCGCCAGAGATCGGGAGTGACCCCGAGCATGTCGAGCTCTCCCAGCAGGAGCGACTCGTAGCCCGGTGCGCTCGGCCGTGACGATCTTGATGATCAGTCGATCCATCGCCGGGCGGCCGCCCCAGTACTTGTCGAACGCCTCCAACACGACGCTCTGTCCCGGGCTCTGGCTCACGAAGCGAAACGGCCCGCAGCCGATCGGGTGATGGGCGAACGCTCCGCCGAGGAAGTCCGCGTCCTTCGAGGCGACGTGCTCCGGGACGAGCGGGACGCGCCACGGCTCGAGGAAATCCGCGTAGGGCCCGGTGAAGTGCACGACGACCGTGAGGTCGTCCGGAGTCTCGACGGACGCGACGTTCGCGAACGACGACGACCGCATGACGTCGCCTGGACGGCGGGGTCCAGGACTTTCTTGACGGTGTACGCGACATCTGCCGAGCTCAGAGGGTGCGCCGTCGTGCCAGAGCACTCCCTCGCGGAGATGAAAGGTGAGCGTCTTGCCGTCGGGCGCAAGCTCCCACGAGCGCGCGACCATCGGAATGTATTGGCCTTGGGCGTCGTACGCGACGAGTCCGTCGGAGATCACGTGGGCAAGCTGAATCGAGTTCAGGTCGGTGTTCCCAATGAGCGAAAACGACGAGGGGTTGCCGTAGATCGCGACGCGGACGTCGCTGTCTTTTCGCTGCGGATGGCCCGTGCACCCGGCCAGAGCCAACGCGGCCGCGACGGCGAACAACGCGCGGATGGGGCAGCGCCTCATGGCGTAGGTGCCGGCGTTTCGGTCGCGTTTCCAGCCGCGTCCGTCGCCTTCAGGCTCCACGGTTCGTCCTGCGCGGACCGCGGCGCCGGAAACCGAAAGGTCTCCTTCGTGTTGTCACACACCCCGTCCTCGCAACGGGGCGAGAACAGGACGCGTCCGGCCGCGATCACTTCGAGCCGAGCCACCGGCGACAGCGCGTCTTCGACCACGACCTCGAGCGTTCCGCCGCTCCGCTTGGTCGTGATCGACGGCGGCGTGCGATCGACGGCGACGGGAGCGACATCTCGGTATCCGCCTCGAGCCCTTCCCCGGGGGCGTTCGCCGATTGGTCCGTGGCGACCGCGCGGAGCTCGTAGCGGCCTTCGTCCCAGCTCGCCGTATCCCAGGTCGCCTTTCCGTCCTTCGACGAGCCGTCGTTTCCGAACGTCGGATCGGATGGTTTGACCGGCGGTGCCTCGGTCACGACGGCGGTCGCCCATGCGCTCACGCCGGCCTTGCGCGCTTGGATCGTGACCGTCACCCCGTCTCCGTCCGGATCCGCTGAGGACCAGCGCAGCGTGGCTTTTGCCGATAGGGCCCCTGTGGCCGGTTCGACGCGAAAATCGCGAATCGATGGTGCGCGGTTCCGTGTCGCGTAGCTTGCCGTGACCCCATCGATGCGCGGCCCGTCCGAGGCGGCGCTGGTCATCCGAGCGCGCCACTGAAAGTATCGCCCCTCGGGGTTCGCCGCCGGACGGCCTTGCGATTCAACCTGGGCCGGACTCCAAGCCGACCAGGTGCCGTCCGGGTCTTCGCAGTTGCCGGTCCGGGTGAACAATTCCACGCGGCCACCGGTCCCGGTGGAACGCCATCGGACCGTGCCCCACCGCGCCACGCTCCCGGCGTCCGCGGGTAACGCGAGAAACGTCCCCGACTCGGCAGGCTCGGCTTCCAGGCGGTACGCCGCCGCTGGGTTGCTCGTCGCCGCGACGATCGCCGTGCCTGCGGCCTGTGCGAACGCCGTCGCCTGCGCTTCCTTGAGCGTGGCCAGCAAGGCGATCTCGTCCTGACCTTCGACGCGCCAGAGCTTGGCCGGCTCCCGGTCGCGAAAACACGGGCGGCCCCGGGAATCCAGGGCGAGCGCGAACGGCGCCTCGGCGCGCGATCGCCACAGCTCCACGACGCCCCGTCGGGGCTCGAAGCGAACGACCTTGCCTCGCAGCGGGACCGTGTCGTCGGCCGCCGCCGCCGGGAGGCCCTCGATGACGCCCTGCAACGCCGGCGTCTGGCGTGCGTCGAGATCGCGTCATCGCCTCGCCGGCTCCGGCGGTTCCCCGCGACGCGGAGACGGAGCGCGGGGGCCGTTTCTCCAGGACCGGGGCCGCGTCGAAGGCCACGATGAGATCGCCGGACGGCATCGGGAGAATCGCCTTGGCCTCCGGGAGCTCGTCGTCGTAGACGACGAGGCCGTGACCCTCCGAGTCGATGCGATACACGAGTCCGCGCCCGCTCCCCCGCCCAGACGCCGCCGTCCTTCGCCGTCGCCGAAGCTGACGAGGTGCGTTTCGTCTCCGTCGAACAGTACCGACGGGTTCCCGTTGCGGTCGATCTTGAGCAGGCGTCCCGTGTTCTCCGGTGGCCGCGAGAACGGAGTCGTTGGCGCCCGACTGCGAGCGCCCAGACGTACCGCTCATCGGTCCGGCACCAAACCGACCCACGGCCGTCCGGCACCGACCTTGTAGATCTTCCCGCCGGGCGCCGAGGCGACGAGGATCGCGCCGGTCGGCAGCACCAAGACACGCCGTGACCAACGGCTCGTCCACGCGGAAGAACGACCTCTTGGTCCCCGGTGCGGGTCAGCTTCGACGACCTGGCCGTCCGGCCCGTGCCCAGGAAGACGTTGCCGGCCTTGTCCGCCGACGCGGCGAACACGTGCGACGGGGGGCCGCCGGGAGACGGCTTCCCGAAGGGGCTGATGCGCGGCGCGAGGAAGAGGCGCCCGCGCGAGGTCACCGCGATGCCGTCGCGCCTCGCCGCTCTGGATCTCCGCGGGCGTCGTCGCGGCGAGGCGCGTCTGTTCGCCTCGCGCGGGCGAAACGCGCAAGCCGACGAGCAGGGCGATGACCGCCGCTCGGCGCACGACGCGCCGACGCCGGTCATGGGGCGACCACCTCGAGGGCGACCCTCACGAATCCCTCGACCGCGCCGTCCGCCGGGATCTCGCTTTCGAGGACGCCCGCGCTCCGGAACGAACGTGTAGTTGCCGAAGCTGCGAGGCCGCGTGAGGATCGGCGGTGACCGACGGGGCAGATTCGGGAGCCGAGCGCCGCCGAAGAACACGCCGTTGTCGCCGCGCGACGCGACGATGTACACGCGGTCGTTCCGCCTCAGGCGGTTGACGAGGGTCACGAGCTGATCGAGGCTCCTGCGGAACGATCGGGCCGTCGATGTCCTCGACCCGGTTCATCGATGCCGCGTCGCCGATCTGCAGAGTGAGCAGGCCCGCGGGGGTCTCCTCCGGAATCTCGATCTCACGGGTGAGCACCCGGTCGGCGCCGCGGTACGGCGAGAGGACCACGCGGGCGGTCACCGACGTCCCCGGCCTTGACGCGGTATCGATCCAGGGTCACTCGCCGGACCGACGGCGTGCCGCGGCTCGCGATCGTAGTCGAGGATCAGGTTGATTCCCGTCACGTGCGGGGTGGACCACGCGTTGTTCATCACCAGGTAGAGGAGAAACGCCGAGAGGCCGGAGGCGTCGCTCGTGGCGCCGTCCCCGGCGAACAGGTTGTCGAGACGGACGTCGCTCGACGCCGTCGACCTTGATGACGGACGCCTCGTCGCAGACGGATCGTGGCGCTGCCCGAACGTCCGCTCGATCGTGCCGAAGATGCCGTTCATCGCGACGTAGAGGAGGAGCGGGGTGAGCAGGGGATCGTCGACGAGATCGAACGCGTACGTGCGACGCACCGCGCGAGCCGTCGGTCAGCTGCAGCCGCACCGGAACCATCGAAGGCGTCGCGCCGAGACGGCCGAAAATCCCGGACGCACGATCCTGCCGGAACGCGCCGGCCTCCTGCGAGCGGAACCGCGATCTTCGCGGACCGCTCGAGGCTCGGCAGCAGCGTCTCGACGCGCGCGGCGGTCAGCGGAAAATCGACGTCACCCAGGCCGTAGAGCGGATGGCCGAAGGCGTACAGCGCGTCGCCGTCGACCCACGTGACCGTCCCGGTCGCGCGTCATGTCGACGTCGCCGCGAACGAGCTGAACCCCGACCGCGGATCCGGGCTGGATCGGTGCCGCTGGCGGGCGCGGGCTTGGTGCCCGCCCCGCTCGCCTGGAGCGCCACGAAGCCGGCCTGCGCCAGGTCCGGCGCGATGCGTGCGAGGCCGGCGGAGCCGATCCCGGACACCGACAGCGGAATCGACGTGGACGCGCCGGCGGGGCGCGGCGCCGAGAGCGCCCAGCCGCGAGACGAAGAACGAGCCGAGCGCCGAGGGCGCGCGCAGGCGCTGCGCGCGCTTCGTCCCAAGGCATGGCGCGCCGCGGGGCGCGCCCGGCGCGCGGTCGCGTGGTCCCGCTCTCCGACCGAGAGCATCTCTTCGATCGGGGTGATTCCTGCGATCGCATTCCTTCGCGAATCCCCAGCTGTAGGCGATGGCCCCGACGAGCTTTCCGTCGATCGTGACCGGCGATCCGCTCATCCCCGCCAAGATTCCGGTCTGGGCGAGCGGGCCGCCGGTGCACCTGCCGAGGATGAGGTTCTGCCCCGGGCCGATATTGGGCAGGAGGCCGACGATCTCGACGTCGAAGCTCTCGACGGTCTCGCCGTGGAAAGACGGTCTTACCGGTTCCCTTCATCCCGGCCCGGACCTCGGAAAACGGAGGATCGGCGGGATGCGCCGAGGCGCCGTCGCGAAACCGCGAACGTGACGGCGGCGGCGATGGCGATCGCGCGGGAGAGGGAAGGCTCATCGGCATCCGGAGGGCCACTCAATGGAAAGACTATCACGCGCGAGGCAGGGTCACATGCGGTCCGGGACCTCGATCCCCATCAGGCTCGAGCAGGTGCGTCATGCCGTCGAGATACAAGCGCGTGACCGCGGCCCGGACCCTGGCGGACCGCCGGATCGTCCTCCTTGGCCACGGGGAGCGGTGGTAGAAGGAGTTGAAGGCCTGCGCGAGGACGTAGGCGTGCTTGGCCACGGCGGCCAGCTCCAGCGAGTCGATGGCCTGGCGGAGCACCGCGTCGGTGCGGGACAGAAGCAGCGGAATCTCCCAGAACGCCACGATGTCGTCGTCGGGCAGCCTGCCGAGGTCGACGTTGGCCGCGAGCCACGCCGCGTCGGACTCCTCGCCGCCGCGCCGCTCCGCGAGCTTGGCGAGGATGTTCCTCGCGCGAACGACGGAGTACTGCAGGTACGGCCCGGTCTCGCCTTCGAAAGCGAGCGCGTCGTCGAGGTCGAACGCCACGACCCGATTGCGCGAGAAGCGCAGCATGTAATAACGAAGCGCGCCGACCGCGATCCGGCGCGACGTCTCCTCGCGCGCGACGTCGTCCTCGTCGGGGTTTCTCCGTCGAACTTCCTCTTCGGCGCGTCGCAGGAGGGCGTCGACCAGGTCGTCGGCGCGCACGCCCAGGCCCTTCCTGCCGCTCATCTCGAGATAGGGCTTCTTGCGGTCTTCTTCGGAGAGGGATGGTCCGGGAACAGGGCGAGGACCGCGGACGGCGTGAGCGCGACCATCTCGTACGCGAAGTGGATCGAGCGGTCCGCCTCGGCTTCGTGGCCGAGGCTGCGCAAACCCAGCGCGACGACCCGCTGCAGGTACGACTGTCGCGTGTCGATGACGTTGTAGACCGTCTCCGCGTGACCGAACGGCGGTGCATCCGGCGCGCCGTCGCGCGACGTGGTCGCCCAGAGCTCGTACGGCCGGCGCCTCCGACCCCAGATCGACACGATCGTAGTGGAAGTCGCGGCCGAGCAGCCCGAACTTCCACATCTGGTACGCGATGTCCTTGCCGACGTACGTGACCGTCCCGTTCGAGCGAACGATGACCTTCTGATCCTCGCCCGCGCCCTCCTCGATGCCGGGGAGGTCCATCACCCAGCACCCGGCGTTCTTCCCGGTCTCGATCTTCTTGACGGCACCCGCGCGCCTTCAGCCGTGCGAAGGCGTCGCCCCAGAAATTGAGCGCGAGGATGTCGCTCTCCTTGGGAATCAGGTCGTAACGAACGCCGATGCGGTCCATCGTGCGCGAGGTGATGGCGCACCATGCGCTGTGCGAGGTAGTCGGCGAGCGCGCGCCACGGGGTTGCCGCCTTGCTCCATCGCATGGAGCGTGTCGTGCCGGTGCGCGAGGCGCGCCTTGTCGGCGTCGTAGAAGCGGGTGACCTCCGCGTAGAGATCCCAGGCGAGGTAGTCGAAGCGCTAGGCCGCGCGCGCGAAGCGCCGCCTCGTCGTACTTTCGTCTGAACCGCGGCCAGGTCTTCGCCGCGCAGCACGAGAAAGCCGACCACGAGGTCGGCGACCTGGACGCCCGTATCGTCGATGTAGTTCTGGATCTCGACGCGCCGGCCGAGCTGTCTCGAGGCTGCGGACCAGCGTGTCGCCCAAGACGGCGTTCCGGAGATGGCCGATGTGCGCGGCCTTGTTCGGGTTGATGTTCGTGTGCTCGACGATGACCTTGCCGCCGGCGGCGGGACGCGGGGATCGATCGGCGGCGAGCCAGTCCCTCAAGCAGTTGGGACGATCGAGGAACGCGTTGACGTAGCCCGAGCCCGCGGCCTCCAAGCGGACGATGCCGTCGCCGGGAACGAACGCCGCGACCAGGGCTTCGGCCAGCGCGCGCGGCGGCTTACGGGCGGTGCGCGCGAGATCGAAGCAAACGGCGCTCGCCAGATCGCCCTGCGCTGCGTGTCGGCGGATACGCGACGGGGACGTCGCCGATCGCCAATCCGCAGGCTTCGGCCGCACGGCGCAAGGCATCCTGGAAGGCGCGCTCGGGCGACGAGGGGGACAAGAATTGCGATCCTCCGGACGGAAAGCGCGCTTACGGGGCGGGGGTGAGGGCGACGGCCTCGGAGCGGCTCGCCAATCCTTCGAGGGTCACCGCCTCGATGCGGTAGCGATAGGCGACGCCCGGCTCCGCGGTGGCGTCGAAGAACGAGTACGACGCCGGGCCGCTCGATTCTCCCAGCGGTGGGATCCACACGGGATTGACCCGGACGGCGTCGCCGCGGTCAGGATCGTGCGCGCAGAACGTTGAAGCCCAGAAGGCCTCGCTCCGACGACGTCTCCCACGAGACCAACGCTCCTCCGTCCCCACCGGCCGGATCCGCGCGAAGCGCACCGAACTCCGTCGGGAAACCCGGCTCGAAGTGCGCCGCCCACGAATAGCGGCGTGCCGGCCGTCCCTCGCCGTCGAGGTTGCGCACGAGCATCGAGGACCTCGCGGACGTCTTGAAGGGGAACGGAGATTTCACCGGCGTCGTCCGCGTCGAGCGCGCAGCGGGACGCGGTGCAGCGCGCCGTCGTCACGGACGAGCAGCAGATCGGCGGCCCAGCGCGCCGCCAAATCACCCTCGAAACGGATCGTCAGGCCGCCGTTCCGTTCTCCCGGACGCATCTGCACCGAAGCGGAGCCCATCGGTCCGATCTCGGGGTCGGACTGGATCGACAGCGCGGGAGGGAATCCGAGCGACGCCGCGAACGTGGGGCCGGGAAGTCGCGTCGCGAACGAGAAGTGCCTGCCGTCGTCGCGCGACCCGACGAGGAGCGACCACACTTGATATTCGCGCAGCGCGGCGTCGAGTAGTGTCGCCGGTCGCCCGCCGCATCGCGCGATCGAGCGCGGCCTGGTCCGAGCCCCCGCGGCCCAGCTCTTCGACGGCCAGCTTGACGGCGGTCGGACCGTAGGATTCGTCGAGGAACGTAAACCACGCGGCGTTGCCGCTCGCGAGCTCGAGATCGTCCACGACCAGCCCGGCCCCCTGCGCGGCGAAGCGCTTCGCGACGGACGCCGAGGGCCAAATCGTCGGGGGAGCCTTCGAGGGCGATCGCCGTCCAGTGGGCAAAACGCCTCGCCCCATGCCGGATCGAGGCCAGCAGCCGTGGCGACGGCATGAGCGTACTGATGTTCGGCGGCGCGTCTCAAGGCCGAAGGCGCCCTTGCCGCCGGTCGGATCGAGCCAGATGTGCAGTCGCGCCTGCCGTCCGGCAGGCGGGACGGAGACGCCCTCGACGTCCGATCCCAGACGGCCCAGGACGATCTCGATCGGCGCCGGGGTTCGGGAGCTCCAATTGACCCACGAGAAGCCGCTGGGCCCGCGCGATCCCGGACAGCGCCTCGTCGACCACGTCCGGCCGGCCGTTTCCGTTGTCGTCCATGACGTCGACGCGGTCGAAGGCGCTCCGGTCGGCCGTGAATCGCGACGGTGCTGCCGTCGGCGTCGATGACGAACCGCTCGGACGGAAGCGCCGGATCGTTCGCGAGAGCGGCGAGCGAGCGCCGCACACCGGCGGTGCGCGCGCTGTCGCTCGGCGCGCAGCGATTGCAGAACCGGCGTCAAGCACGGGGAGAATCGGCCGTGGTGGCCGAGAGGGTCGCGATGGCCTGCAGGCGGGCGCCGGATCGCCCGGGACGAGCTCGGCCGACGGCGCGGCGCCGATCACCGGAAGCGAGGCGAGCAGCCAGGCGAAAAGACCAGCCCGGTGCTCACACCCTTTCCCAGGTGGATCTCATCGCAGACACTCCACCCCTCGTCATCATCGACCCTTGAATATAAAGGGGATGGGCGCGACCGTCAACGTCGAATCCCCGGGCCGGGACGTCTCAGGCGCTCCTCGGACGCAGGCGACAACAACCGTCACGTTGTCCTCGCCGCCGTGACGGTTTGCCTCTTCCACGAGAGGCCCGGCAGGCTGCCTCCGGGTCGTGGCGGTGTCCGGCAACGATCGCCCGAATCTGCTCGTCGGAGAGCATGGTGTTCAGTCCGTCCGAGCACAGGAGCAGCACGTCCCCGGCTGGACCTGCAGGCTCGCAACGTCGACGAGAACGTCCGGCCGGCTGCCCAGGGCTCGCGTCACGATGTTGCGCATCGGGTGCCGCTGAGCGGTGTCGTCGTTCATCAGGCCCAGCTTGACCTGCTCGTTCACCCAGGAGTGATCGCTCGTCATCCTGACGAGCTCATCCTCGCGCAAGAGGTACATCCGGCTGTCCCCGACGTGGCCGACGACCGCGTCGTCGCCCGCATGGACCAGGGCGACCACGGTCGTCCCCATGCCGCGCCGCTCCTCGTGGAGCCGGATGGAGTCGCAGATGCGGCGGTTGGCTTCGACCACCGCCCCGCGGAGCCACTCGGTGACGTCGTCGACGCTGCGGCGCTCGATCGCTCGGTCGTCTCGATGCAGGACCTCTCGCAGCGTGTCGATCGCGAGGTGCGAGGCGATCTCACCCGCGGCGTGCCCGCCCATGCCGTCGGCGACCGCGTACACGCCGCTGCCGGGCTCGAGGAGGAAGTCGTCCTCGTTGGACTCGCGTCGCCGTCCGACGTCGGTCAGTCCGAATGCCGTGATCTTCATCGCGTCACCCCGCGGCTGGCGGGGCGACGGGGATCGGCGACGCGTCCCGTGCGCAATTCCTGGAGCTTCGCCGAAGCGACGCTCTGCGATGGATCCTGGTCGAGGACGTCTTCCGAGCACGTGCTCCGCGTCCTTGAACTGCCCGGCTCGCAGAAGCGCGAACGCCAGGTTCAGTTTCGACGACCCCGTGATCGGGGTTCAGCGCGACGGCCCGGCGGAACGCGGCGATGCCCTCGTCGACGCGCGCAAGCTCGCACAGCGCGACGCCGCGGAAGTTGTGCAGGTCGCCGTACTTCGGCCCGAGGGCGATCGCCTGCGTCGAGCTCGACCAGGGCCTTTTCGTACTGCTCCGACTTGAGCAGCGCCAGCGCCGCGCGGTAGTGCCCTTCGAACTTGTTCGGCGCGGCGAGGAACGCCTCGCGGAAGAACTCCTCCGCCTCGGACGTCATCCCCTCGCGGAGGCGCTGCAACGCCGATGTCGTAGGGCTCGGACAGGCGACGCATGCGCAGCGCCAGCACCGCGTCGAACGCCTCGACCGCCTCGTCGTCGCGTCCCGCGCGCAGGAGGCAGAAGGCCAGCGCGCGTGCGCGCGTGGTCGTAGTCCGCGTTGCTCGCGATCGCCAGGCGGTACTGCTCGATCGCCTCGTCCACGCGGCCCATGCGCCTCGTAGGTCTTGACCCAGGCTGAACCGGATGTCGGGAAACTCCGGGCTCACCTCGCTCGCGCGCACGTAGTCGCGCGCCGCGCCGGCGAGGTCGCCGGACGGCCGCCAGCTTCTCCGCGGAGTGGATGAACGTCTGGGTCAGGAAGTAGCGCGCCGTGCGGCGGTCGCTCTCGTTCACCGTCGGCTCGTCCTTGAGCGCCTTCGTGAAGAAGTCGACCGCCTGTTTGAACTCGTTGCGATAGAAATGATAGATGCCGGATTTCACATGGTAGCTGCCCATGAGGTTCCGGACTTCCTTGAGCAGCCGCATCGAGGATCCTCGGTCACTTCTTACGGAAGATCGCGTCGGACTTCTGCGTGCGCAGCTCGAAGGTCCGCTTCGCCATTCTACGGATGATCTCGGGGACGTTGCGATCGCCGCCGAGGATTCTTCAGGTCCTTGTTGTTCAAGGCGCGAGACGAAATTCGTCGAGATCGACGGCGGCGTGCGCGGGTTCCGAACGAGGTTGGCCGCCACGACGTGTAGATCTTGGACCACTCGCGGTTGATGCCGACGTTGCGCAGGATCTCGTCGGAGACGTTGCGCATCGACGCGATCGCTTCGACCTCGCCCTCCGTGAGGCGCGCGTTCTTGAGCACCGAAAGCGCGACGACCTTGTTGGTGTCGCGCACGAGGATGAGGCGCTCCTCGCGCCCGCCCTTCATGGCGAGAATCGCTTTCTGCGCGGTGTTGAGCGTGAGGATCTTCTTGTAGGCGCTCCGGACGACGAGGTCTGTCGGATTGGGCGAACTCCTCGGCGTCCATGATCTCGCTGGCGGCGAAGAGCTCACCGACGTTGATCTCCAGGATCTTCGCCACCTGCTCGGCGTCGAGCGTCTCCGCGGCCTCGACGCCCGGGCCCGCGTCCGCCGGCGGCGCGCTCGGCCTCGCCACGGAAGAAGCGATCGATCAGGTCGAGCAGCCGTCCGCGCTGGTCGGCGCGCAGCGCGGGGTTCATCGGAGAGCTTGTCGACGAGCCCCGGCGTCGTGAGCAGGCGCTGCTGATTCGTCAGCACGAGGTCGAGAACCGGCGCGTTGCCTTCGGAGGCGAGGACGGAGAGCGTCGCGTCCGCGTTTGCAGCAGGATGAAACGCGACCTTCTCCGCGAGCCGCTCGTCGCTCGCGGCCGTCGAGGCGAAGTGCGCAAGGACGAGCGGATCGCACGCGGGATCGCTCAGGACCTCGAGGAGAACCTCCGTGCGTGAGCTGCGCCGAGGCTGTTTTCCGCGTCGAAGCGAACGGCCTCGTCGGCGTCGTTGCGGAGGTGGAGATACAGGCGCGTGAGCACGGCGCGGGGCAGGGGAGAGCGCCTCGCGCGGCCGCGGAACGGAGCGGAAGCGGCGCGCCGCCCGAGAGAATCCTCTCGAGGATGATCGTCCGAACTCGGAGCCGCCGGTGTCCCCGCGCCGCCGCTCACGCCACGCCCCGACCGTCGATGCGGCCGCGGGCGTGCCGGAAGTCCGCAGAGACTTGAACCGCGGAGGCGAGCGGGCCGTAGCCCAAAGCGGTGAGGCCGGCCGCCAGCACGACGAGGATGAGGATGACGACGAGCGCGGCGAGCCACAGACGCACGCGCCGAGCGGACGGACGGGGCACGACGGCCTCAGGCGGCTGGAGGCGCCGCTCGTCCGGTGCGCGCGACGCGCGGCCTGCTGGCGGCCGTCTTCCTCGAGGTAGGCCGTCACCATCGTCTCGGGGTCGATGCCGATGAACTGCGCGTAGGCGCGGACGAAGCCCTTGTTGAAAACGCCGCCGGGAAGGTGCCGGAAGTCGTCGCGCTCGAGCGCGTCGAGATAACGGAGGTTGATCTTCGTCGCCTCGGCGATCTCCCGGAGCGAGATCTGACGCAACTCCCGCTCGCGTCTGAGGGTTTCTCCGAAGGAAGACATCAGCGGTCCCCGGGGCGAACGATCATCCCGCGAGCGCCGGGATTTCGACGGTCGGCGGGCGATTGTAGGAAGCGTCGCGAAGCACTGTCAACCAAAGTGCGGCGCGTGCGACGACGGCGTCGACGCCGATCCGCGAGGCGGCGCTCCGCCGCGACGCGGACCAAGCGGGGCGCCGTCACGTCGCGCCGCAGATCCGTCGATATCCCGGCGCGAGAGCGTCGGGATCAATCGGAGCGCGGACGAAGCGGGGTGCGCGCGTGGCGAACGAGGGCCAGCGCACCGCGCGCCGATGACTCCAGGACGACTGATCGGCGAGCCACCGCAGGAACTCGGCGGGGAGGTCGGACCGAGTCAGGATGCGGGCGAGGTCGGCCTCGGTCGCCCTCGCGTTTCCCGCCACGGCGCGCAGCACCAGGCCGTCCGCGTCGGCGCTCAAGCATCTCGATCGATCCCCGGCTCCCGCGGCGGGCCAGCGCCACCCGCTCGCCCACCGAGAGCTCCGGGAGGCGCGTCTTGAGCAGCTTCTCCGCGTCGCGCCGCAGGACCGGTGCGACGCGCAGGTTGACCGCGAGCTCCGCGAGGTCGCGCCAGTAGAGATGCGGAAGGAACTGCCGCGCGAGCACGTGCGGGACTTGGGGGTTCCCGAGCAACGCCAGCTTGATCTCCGCGCGGGCGCATCCAGGAGCGATTCCGTCCGACGCGGGTGACGATCCGTGCCGTCGCCGCGCGGCTGCGGAGCAGGATCGCGAGCTCTTCCGACCCGAGCTCGGGGTTCTCGAGCGCACCCTCGAGGTAGTCGCTCCGGCGCTCCGCCAGACGGAGCCTGAGCGTCGCGCGATCGTCTCGCCGTCCGCGCTCGCGATCGAGCGGCGGGGTTCTGTCGGGAAGCGACGGTGGGTCGCACCCTTCAATATAGGGCAGACCCGCCGCACCGGGCCCGGGGGCATGGTAGGGTGCGAGCCTTGGGCCCGAGGGATCCGAGGTGCAGACTCGTGGATGCGCAGATGCTCGCTCTTTTCCCGTCTGGTACGCGGCATTCCTGCTGTCGCTCACCTGCCACGAGGCCGGACACGCCTTGGTCGCACGCTGGGGAGGGGATGACACCGCGTACCTCTCCGGACAGGTCACTCTCAACCCGTGGCCGCATATCCGTCGGGAGCCTGTCGGCACCATCGTCGTCCCGGTGATCACCTATTTCATGGGACCGCTGGATGATGGGCTGGGCCAGCGCGCCGTACGATCCGCGCTGGGAGGAACGGCACCCGCGTCGAGCGGCGGTGATGTCGGCGGCGGGCCCGGCGGCCAATTTCCTCCTGTTCGCGATCGCTTTCGCCATTCTGCGGATCGGGTTGGCGAACGGCGTGTGGGTCGCACCAGCGATGTCCCAGCTTCGCTCGACCGGCTGGTCGCGGCGGCCCCCGGCGCCGCGGGGATCGTCGACGGCGCCGGCCGGTTCCTCTCCGTCGTCCTCGAGGCTCAACCTGATCCTGGGCGTCTTCAACCTGATGCCGTTCCCGCCCCTCGATGGCGTCTCGGTCCTCGGAGGGCTCGTGCCGCCGGTCACGGTCGCTGTACCTCAAGCCTGCGAGCGTATCCGGCGGTGGGCGCTCGTCGGGTTGATCATCGCCTGGCGCGTCTTCCCGCCGATCATCAAGCCGATCCTCCGGGCGGCCGTCGTCGCCGCTTCACGGCACCTAGCCGGTTCAGCTGCCGCCCAGGGCGCTCGTCGAGGCGCGCGGCGTCCGCGTCGAGGCGCGCGAGCACGCGCGCCGTCTCCGCCTCGCGCCGCGCCGCATCCCACGCGTAGACACGCCGCCATCGCGGTCGAGGATCGCCGGCAGCGCGCGGATCACCTCTCGCGGATCGTGTCCGATCGGCAGGCGGCGGAAGACGACGTCGTCGAGCGTGCCGCGACCATCTCCTCGGCGAGCACGGTCTCGAGGCTCGGCTGCGCATCGTCGCCCCCGGGAGGGGCTCTTCGAGGAGCACTCGCGGCGAGGCACCTCCGCGTCCGAGCCGCCGCACGACGGCATCGACCGTCGCCGACGCCATCGTGCGCCAGGTCGTCAGCTTGCCGCCCGCGATCGTCACGAGGCCGTCCTCGTCGAGCACGCGGTGCTCCCGGCTGAACGCAGAGCGTGTCGCCGTCCTGTCGCAGGAGCGGCCGCACCCCGGTGAACGACGACAGGACGTGGCGTCGCGTCAGCCCGGCTCCGGGGAAGTGCCGGCGCGCCTCTTCGAAGAGAAGCCGGATGTCCTCGACTTCCGCGAGGATCGCGTCCAGGGTCCCCGGCGTCGGCGACGTCGGTCGTCCCGAACAGCACCGACGCCGCGCCAGGGGATCGCGAAGAGGCGGTGACCGCGCTTCGCCCCCGGAAGCAGGAGCGCCGCGTGCAACGCGAGGACCGGAAGCACGAGATGAGCGCCCCGGCTGACGCTCAGAGATCGGCTCCGACTTCGCCGGCGAGCCGGCGTACCGCGTCGCACCAGGGTCCGGCGGCGTTCACGACGCAGCGCGCCGCGGCCACCGACTCCCGGCCGTCCTCGTCGCGACAGGACACGCGATAGCCCGAAGCGATTTCGCGCGAGCGCCGTCACCGCCGCCCCCACGCGGATCGAGGCGCCGCGGCGGCGAGCGTCCCGCGCGATCGCGACCGTGAGGCGCGTGTCGTCGGTCTGACGATCGGCGAACATGATCCCGCCGCTCCACCCCGGGGACAGAGCGTCGGCCAGAGCGGCGAGCTCACTTCGCGGAGACGGCGCCGCCGCGCGGAGGCGGGTGCGCGCCTGCGAGGACGTGGTAGAGCGCCACCCCGATGCGCCCGGCAGGCAGGCCGGGAAGTACGCCGCGGCGGACCGGCAGGACGAGATCGTAGGGGGCGGGCGAGCGCCGGGGCCAACCGGGCGGTGATCTCGCGCTCGCGAAGCGCCTCGCGCACGAGCCGGAGGTGGCCGTGCTCGAGGTAGCGCAGGCCGCCGTGGAGCAGCTTCGTCGACCGGCTGCTGGTCCCGGCGGCCAGATCGCGCTGTTCGCAGGAGGAGCACCGTGAGACCCCGAGCGGCGGCGTCGCGCGCGACCGCGCATCCGGTGATCCCGCCGCCGATCACGATGACATCGAGATCGTCGGCCGCCTGGTCCTCGTGCGCGCTCACGGGACGGATGCTCTCACGCACGCGGCTCGAAAAAGTGGAAAGGCGCTCTGCGCACTCTCGACGGGCGTCGCGTGAAATGCCATTCTTCACGCTCGCCCGAGGACAGGACGCCATGGTGCACCTCTCGGAAATCCTCGGCCTGCCCGTTCTGGATGCGAGCGGGTCCCGCATGGGCCGTGTCGATGACCTGCGCGTCGACTCCCATCGCGGAGTCGTCGACGGTGTCGTCCTTCGCGTGAGCGGGGATTGCGCTCGGCGCCGTGGAGCGCCGTCGCTTCGTTCTCGCCGGAACATCGTCGCGGTTGGGCTCGTGGAAGGATCGAAGCTCGCGGTCTGGAACGGCGCCGAGCCCGAGACGATCCTGCCTCAGGCGCGACGTTCTCGATCGCCAGATCATCGACACGCAGGGCCGCAAGGTGGTCCGCGTCAACGACATCGCCCTCGGAAACCGCGGGCGACGTTCTTCTGCTCAAGCGCGTCGAGGTCGGGCTCGCCGGCGCGGTGCGCCGCCTGCTCGCCGGGGTGCTATCGCCGCAGGCTGCTCCGTCGCCTCGCCGACGGTCTGTCCCAGCAGGGGATCCCGTGGGACTACGTCGGCATGGTCGAGCCCGGGCAGCGCCCGCATCCGCCTCAAGGTGCACCAGCAGCTCGCGAAGATGCACCCCGCCGACCTCGCGGACATTCTCGAAGACCTGGGTCGCGTCGAGCGCAGGAGATCGTCTCGGCGCTCGATCCGGAGACGGCGGCGCAAGCGCTGTCGGAGGCCGAGCCCTCCGTGCAGGCGGCGGTGGTCGAAGCGATGCACGTCGATCGGGCCGCCGACCTCCTCGAGGAGATGCCGCCCGACGAGGCGGCGGACATCCTCGGGGAGCTCTCCCAGAGCGCGACTGCAGGCGGTCCTCGAACGCGATGGAGGACGAGGACGCCGACGAGGTGCGCGAGCTCGCTCGCGTTCCGCGAGGACAGCGCGGGCGGCCTCATGTCGACCGATTTCTTCCAGGCGCGCCCGGCTGGACCGTCGGCGAAACCCTGGCGAACCTGCAGAAGGTGGACGAAGACCTCATCCCGGAGCTGGACGAGATCCCGCTCGTCGACGACGAGGGCAAGCTGTTCGGAATCGTCCCCTCGTCCGGCTCGTGCGCGCTTCCGGCGGGCGTCCCGTCACCGAGTTCATGCGCCGCGAGGTGCGCGCGGTCACGACCGAGCACGCCGTTTCGCGAGGTCGTGGAGCGATTCGAGAAGTACCACCTGCGGGCCCTCGCCGTCGTCGACGAGTTCGGCGACCTCAAGGGGATGATCAACATCGAGGACGTGCTTTCGCGGCTCGTGAAGGGCGAGTAGAGCCGTGCTCCGCCGGCCGCTTTCGGGTCTGGGCACGCGCCTGGCGTTGATGGCCGCCGTCCTGGGCCCCGGCATGATCACCTCCAACGTCGACAACGACGCGGGCGGCATCTACACCTACTCGGTCTGCGGCGCCGATACGGCTACCGCCTCTTGTGGGTCCTCGTTCCCGTCACGGTCGCGCTCCTCGTCGTGCAGGAGATGTGCGCGCGGATGGGGACGGTCACCGGCAAGGGCTCGCGGACCTGATCCGCGAGGAGTTCGGGCTGCGCATCACGTTTCTTCTCATGATGCTCCTGCTGCTCACCAATCTGGGGAACGCGGCCGCCGGATTTCGCCGGGCTCGCGAGCGCGACTCGAGGTCTTGGGAGTCTGCCGCTGGATCTCCGTGCCGCTCGGCGCGGCCGCGATCTGGTGGCTCATCGTCTTCGGAACCTACCGAAGCGCCGAGCGGATCTTCCTCATCGCCTGCCTGGTCTACTTCGCCTATCCGATCTCGGCGATTCCTCGCGAAGCCGGACTGGGCCGAGGCCGCCGCGGGGACGCTGACGCCTTCGCTTCCCGTCGATCTCGCCGGGATTTGCGATGGTGGTGGGCATCGTCGGCACGACGATCGCCCCGTGGATGCAGTTCTACCTGCAGTCCGTCGATCGTCGAGAACGAGATCCAGTATCTCCGACTACCGCCGCGTTCGGCTCGACGTGATCCTGGGCTCGGTCGTCGCGGTGCTCGTCGCGTTCTTCATCGTCGTCGCCTGCGCGGCGACGCTTCACCAGGCCGGCATGACCGACGATCCTCTCCGGCGCCGATGCGGCGGAGGCGCTGGCGCCCCTGGCCGGCGCCGCGGCGAAGTACCTCTTCGCGTTCGGTCTCGCCGTCGCCTCCCTCTTCGCCGCCTGCATCCTGCCGCTGTCGACCGCCTATTCGGTGTGCGAGGGTCTCGGGCTCGAAGCCGGCGTGAACCGGCGGTTCAGGAGGCGCCCGAGTTCTACTGGCTCTACACCGCGATCATCGCGCTCTCGGCCGGCATGATCCTGATGCCGGGCGTGCCGCTCCTGAAGATCATCCTGACGTCGCAGATCCTGAACGGACTCCTCCTTCCGGTGATCCTCGTCTTCATGGCGCTCCTCATCCGGCGGCGCGAGCTGATGGGGGAGCACGTGAACGGCCCGGTCTACAACGTCGTGACCTGGGGAACTACCGTGATCCTGGTGGGACTCGCGCTGGCGATGGTCGTGACGAGCGTCCTTCCGGGAGCCAACGCCGGGATTCTGAAGACGCCACCTATCTCTTGAAGAACATCCAGACCGCGAGCGCGAGGAGGATGCCGGCAAAGACCTTCTGGAACGCCGGTCCGGGGACGTCTTGGAGGAGGCGCGGGCCGACCTGCGCGCCGAGCACACCGCCGACGCCCAGGAGAAGCCCGGCCTTCCAGTCGACCTCCGGCGAGCTTCGCGTGCCCGACGAGCGACGACAGCCCGACGAGGAGAATCGCCACGAAGGACGTCCCGACCGCCCGCTGGGGCGTGTAGCCCAGGGCGACGAGGAGGGGAACGACGACGAACCCGCCGCCCAGCCCGTGAAGCTCGCTGCCAAACCGACGACGATACCCAGAAGCGGAAGCCACCAGACGCCCATCGCTCACCTCGAATCTTCGCGGCCGGGCCGGTAAGGGTAATTCATGCCGGCCGCCCCAACTGGGTGTACTCTCGATCCAAGGTTTGAATGGGGGGCCCGCCATGATCACGCGATCGACCGTGCTTCGAGGGTGCTCCGGCCTTGCCGCTCACCACCTTGTTCTTCCTGAGCTTGCACGCGGAGACGAAAACCGCTGCGCCGACCGCTGCGGGAACGACGCGAATTCTCCAGGGACCCAACCGGTCGCATCCGGCGGCGGAGCGCTCGAGGCGCCGACGGACCTCATCACGGATGCGCAGCGCGAGGTGATCCAGAACGAGATCAACGCCAGCCGGGAGCGTCTGCAGGTCGCGGGAAAGCTCGCGCCCACCGCGGTCACCGCCCACCCACTGTTCGGCTGGCCGTTGCGCAACGCGGCGGGGATCTCGGATCCCGGCTACCACGGCATCTCGAATTTCGTCGATCTCAACCCAAGCTATCCGGACGCTCTCCTCGACTACAACTGCGGGGCCGCGAACGTACGACAGGTCGGACGGCTACAACCACGCGGGGACGGACTTCTTCATTTCGCCCTGGAGCTGGCGGAAGATTTACCCTCAGTGAGGTCGAGATCGTCGCGGCGGCGCCGGGGCAGATCGTCTACCGCGCGGACGGCAACTTCGACCAGAGCTGCGGATTCAACAACGACCCATGGAATGCGATCTACGTGCAGCATGCCGACGGCTCGATCCGCATGGTACGGGCACATGAAGAGCGGATCCCTGACGCCGAAGCAGGTCGGCGACTACGGTGAAAGAAGGGGAGTTCCTGGGAGTCGTCGGAAGCTCGGGGAACTCCACGGGCCCGCACCTCCACTTCGAGAACCACGACGCCTTCGGCCAGCTGATCGAGCCATGGGCCGGTCCGTGCAACTTCCTGAACATCGAGAGCTGGTGGAAGGTTCAGCGCCCGTACTACGACTCCGGGGTTCTCCGCATGACGACCGGCGACGCGCTGGTCGACTTCGGCGTTGCCCCCGCCGCCCGCCGAGAATCCCCACGCCGTGGTGACGTTCGCGGCCGGCGCCAGCATCTTCTTCACCACGTACTACCACGATCAGCTCAACACGCAGGAGAGTATCTACACCATCTACCGGCCGGACGGTTCGATCTTCCAGTCAGTGGAGTCACACCAGTCCCGTTCCGCACTACGCGGCGTCGTACTGGTGGTGGAACTGGAGCCCTCTCCGGTGAGCCGGAGGGGACCTGGCGGTTCACGGTCGCCTTCCAGTCGACCGTCACGGAGCGGCAGTTCACGGTGGAAACCCGGCGGCGTGCGGATCCGTGCCGCAGACTACCGGTGCAAGGGGCGCTCCTCCAGGTGCAGCGGATTTCGTCCTCGCTCAGGCTGACCTGGGGGCGTCGTGCAACCCGCAAGACACCGACTACGTCATCTACGAAGGCGCGATCGGCAACTTCGCGAACTACTCACCCTTCCGCTGCACCACGAGCGGCAATCTCGTTGCGGTGTTCCTCCCGACCGCGGGCGAGCCGGTTCTACCTCGTCGGTCCGCGAAACGCCACGCGGGAAGGCTCGCTCGGGCGGTTCGACAACGGCGCCGAGCGCCCCCCGGACCTCACCTCGTGCACGACGCGCTTGGCGCTCCAGTGTCCCTAGAGCCAGCCCCTGCGCCGGAAGAGCCAGAGCATCGTGACGATGCCGCCGATGGAGATCGCCCAGAAGCCGAGGTAGCCGTACCGCCAGCCGAGCTCCGGCATGTTCAGCGGATACTGCCGGTCGAAGTTCATCCCGTAGACCCCCGCGAGAAAGCTCAGCGGCATGAACACCGTCGAGATGATGGTCAGCACCTTCATCACGTCGTTCAGACGGTGGCTCAGGCTGGTCAAGTAGATGTCGAGAAGACCGGAGGCCATCTCGCGAAAGTTCTCCGAGACCTCGAGCGCCTGGACCGCGTGGTCGTAGCAGTCGCGAAAGTAGATCCGTACGTCGTCCGGCATCAGCCTGTGCTCTTCCCGTGCGAGCCGGCCCATGACCTCGCGCTGCGGCCAGAGCACCTGACGCAGGACGAGCAGCTCGCGGCGCACGCACTGGAGATTCTCGATGTCCTCTTGGTCCGGCTTCTCGAGGATTCCCTCCTCGATCGCGTCCAGGTGGTCGCCCAGGGCCTCGAGCGCCGGAAACGCGGCGTCGACGATCAAGTCGAGAATCGCGTACGACAGGTAGCCGCCGCCTTCTGCCTCATCCGGACCCTGCCCTTGCTCGAGGCGCTCGCGGATCGGTGCGAGCAGATCCGCACCGTGGGGCTGAAAGGTGATGACGAAGTCCTCACCGAGGAACAGCGCGATCTGGACCCTCTCCAGACCCTCCCGGCGATAGGTGAGGTGCTGCACGATGCAGAACAGCGTGTCGTCGAAATCCTCCGTCTTGGGTCGCTGACCGAGGGTGAGCACGTCCTCGAGCGCCAGCGAGTGGAGCTCGAAGACCTTGCCGATGTGCTCGACGAGCGCGACGTCCGCCAACCCGATGACGTGGACCCAGTGGACGCGGCCGTCCCCCTGAGGCTGTCGAGCTCGGCCGGGATCGGCGACCTCGCGCACGGTCGATCTCCGACGGCGTTGTAGCTGGCCAGCACGACGGACGACGGGCCGGACTCCCCGTCGGCCGAGCTGAGCGTTCCCGGCGGGGTTCCCGGGTCTTGGTAGTCCTTGAGCAAGCCCATGCTCGGGGTCCACCCAGTCGTCGTCGGTCATCGCAGTCTCCTCCTGCGGCCCGGAAGGCGTGCGCCTCACTCTACCAGCCTCGCGCGCCTTGGCCTTGTCGCGCTTCTGGGGGTATCTTCTCTCGTCGCGAGGTGAGAATGTTCCATCGTGTCGCTACGATTCTGGTCGCCGGACCGTTCTTGGCTGGGTGCCGCCCTGCGCCGTTGCCGCCGATCAGCCGGCCGCCGCGGCGCCGGCGGGCGCTGTCTCCCCACATCGCGTTCGACGCCGAAGGACGTCAATCTGGGGAGCGTCGTTCACGGCCAGGACGCGGTGGCGACGTTCACCTACCACAACACGGGCAGCGCGCCGCTCCACATCCTCTCCGCGAAGCCTGGCTGAGGCTGCACGGTGGCCTCGTTCGACGAGGTCATCCCGCCCGGGAAGGCGGGAAGCATCAAAGCCAGCATCCACACGGCGAACCTGAAGGGTCCGATCGGCAAATCGATCACGGTGACCCACGACGACGCGACTCAGCGACCGATCGTCCTCGGCGTGACCGCCAAGGTCGTCGGAAGCGTGGACGTCTTTCCTTTCGCGGCGATGCAGCTCGCCCGGCGTCGGAGGGGATTCGAGAATCCCGCGAAGCTCCTCATCCGGAAAGGATGCGACCGAGCAGGGGACGCTCGCGCGTCAGTGGGCTCGCCGCGAGCGCGACGTGGCTGAAGACCAGCGCGCGCAAGGTCGACGCCGCGGAGCCCGCGGCGGACGGGATGCCGCCGGCTCAGCCGGGAGACTTCGTCCTTTCCGTGCAGGCCGACGGCGCTCCCGGTCGGGAGCCACGTGGAAAACGTCACGCTTCAAGACCGGACTTGCGCGGGAGCCGCAGCGATCACGATTCCGGTCACGGTCAGCGTTCAGGCGGCGGTCACCCTGCAGCCGGCGGAATTGGCCTTCACCGCCGGACGCGGACGCTGCCCGAGGGCGCGACCGGGGAGGTGCTGGCCACGATTCGCGAGGATCTCGATCCGAAGACCCTGACCCTCCGTTCGGAAGACCCGGCGTTCGTCGTCCGCGCCGATCCGCCAGGGAGCGGGCGTTCCGCGTCATCGTCACCTGGGCGGGGAAGGGGCCGAAGACCGCCGACGCGACGACCGTTCACATCAAGGTCGGTGCGGAGACGGTCGACCTGCCGGTGCGGATCGAGCGCGCTGGAGCGCCGCCGCCCCTAGCGCCGTGCACGTGGGTCTACGCTTCGAGCTTGGTCAACAAGCGGCGCGACCGAGCCCGAGGCACCGCGATCTCGACGCGCTCGTCCGGGGAGACGACGCGAATCACGAGCTCGCGCCCCGAGTTTCTCGATGCGGACCGTGCCGTCGGCGGACTTCGGCATCGACGAGCACGGCGTCGGGCATCGCGTCGAGCCGCATGGCCACCTCGCGGAGCGCCGGCGCCATGTCATGGAGACGGGCGTGAAATTCGGCGTCCGCGGGAACGGGGCACAGAGCGATGGCGGCATTCACGAGCAGGCCCGGGAGACTCAGCGAAAGATCGTCCCCGCCGGGGCGGTTCTCGTGGATCGCGATGCGGACGTTGCCGGCGCGTTGCCACGCGTAGGCGGCCGCCCCGGCCGTTCCGCAGGCGACGACGCCGAGACCCAAGATGACGGCGAGGGCGAGCCGTTCCCCGATCTCATCGCCCGTCCTCGCGCGCGGCCGCTGGCTGCGCGTCGATCCAGACCCGAACGTGGCTGTCGTCGTCGTCGACGGTGAGAGCTCGCCCATCGGGGCGTTGGCGAGCGCCTTGCCGATCGCCTCGAGAGTCGATCGCGTCTCCGCCGGCGAGCGCGGCGTCGACGAGCGGCACGCGGAATCTTCATGCGGACGCGGCCTCCGTCGCCCTTGTCGTCGACGGTCAGGCGGAGATAGCCGCCGCTCTTCGAGATCCGCACGTCGGAGTCCTCGTCGCTGCACGGTGACGTACTCGCCGTCCTTCGCCGTCCGCACCGCGTTCCAGTAACCTCGGAGCTCGCGACGTCGACGTCGATGTATGGTCCACTTGTATCGAGCCGCGGCCGTGCTTGCCCTTGAGCGCGGGCAGCAGGCTGCGAGACCATCCCGATCGGCGACTTGAATGTCCACGCGACCTCCGCCGCCGTCGGCGTCGTCGACCCGAACGTGAATCCAGCGGTCGTCCGACGCCGCAACCCGCGCCGCGAGTCCGGTGACGCACGCCAGGACCAGGTATCCCAGGATTCTTTTCATGGCGCCCTCCGCCACATGAAAACGCAGGCCGTGGCCGACGGTTGCCGCCTTTCCGGCCTCGCGGCGGCAATCCACCGACGAGCGGACGATTCCCCGGGTCAGCGGGCGGTCGGGGCGCGGCTTCGGGACGTCTCCGCTAGCGTGGGGCACCCGCGCTGCGCGAACTCGTCCAAGGCGACCGGAACCTCGACGACCGTCCTCGCCGCCGCCGCGTCGCAGGATCCGCCATCGCACTGGTAGGTGTAGGCGTTCCAGCCGTCGCGCGCCTCGTAGCCGGCGAGCGTCATGAAGTTCATGCACTGACCGCATCGAATGGAAGATCACGAATGTTGATCATCGAACCAGGGTAGACCCAGCACGGGCTCGCGGCTCACCGTGAGGGCTTGACCGGACGGGCGAGCGCAGTCGCGGCGCAGTCGGTCGCACGATCGAGAGGAGGACGCCATGGCCGACCCTGAACGCTCGACCGTCGAAACCTCCGAAGAGGTCCTCGCGACGGAAATCAACGAGCTCGAACGGCGAACGCTCAATTCCGCCTGGCTGTGGGTGGCGGCCGCGGTGGGACTGGTCGTCTTGTTCAGCGCGACGTTCCTCATCACGAACGTGGGACCGCAACCGGGCGAACGCCAGGCCGTTCACCGTCGTCCCGGAGGCGATGGTCTTGAAAGAGCCGCTGGGCACGGTCGACCGCGACCTGACGTTCCGCTGGAACCGCGTGGAAGGTGCCGCTTCGTACATCCTCCTGGTCACGGCTCGCGATCGCGACGAGGTCGAGCTTCTGCGCCCGGTCCATGAGACTTTTCTGAAGCCGTCGGAAACCGAGATCTCGAATTTCAATCCCGGCTCGTACGCGTGGACCGTCGAGGCGCGCTCCGCGAAGGGGCAGCTGATCGGCTACGGCGAAGGCTCGTTCGCGATCTCCACCAGCAGACTGATCCCGGCGCGTGACCTCCTGCTGAACTCCGGCGCGATGCGCAAGACGCCGATGACGCCGGAGGCCGATGCTTCGACGCCGCGACGAGATCGTAGCCGCAGCGCGGGCCTTGGCGGGTCGACAACCTGCGCCTCGCCAGAAACGTCTACACGATGGGTGACGGCGCTGTCGGCAACGAGGCGCGCGTGAGGCGCGCGGTTCAGACCGTCCTCGACCTGACCGCCGTACGCGTCAAAGATCTTCGCGTCCTGGACCTGGGCTGCGGCGAAGGAGGGTTCGCGCTCGAGCTCGGCAAACACGGCGCCGAGGTCGTGGCGATCGAGAGACGCGCGGCGCTCGCCGAAAGGCCGAGTTCGCCCGCGACGCGCTGGGGCTGCGCCACGTGACGATCCTGACGGGCGACGTGCGCCGTCTGTCGCCGGAGGAGCACGGGTTCTTCGACGTCGTCCTGGCGCTTCAAATCCTCGATCGGCTCGATGCGCCCGCGCTGTTCGACGTCGCGAAGCGGATGGCCGCGGTCTGCAAGGGGTTTCGCGCTGGTGGAGGCGCGACTCGCGGCGCGCGTCGCGCACCTCGCATGTTTCGGACGGAGTCGTCTTCCGCGGCTCAACGCGCGCCGTCGATGATGAAACGAGCTTTCTGCTCACCCGATCATCGATGTTGAGCCTCCTCGCCCGGTCGGGCTTCACGTCGATCGTCGAGACGCTCGATCCGGCACGCACAGGTCGACGCCCCGTGCTTCGCGGCCTTCAAAGGGAGGCGCGCGGCCCTCCACACCGCGCCGCAGATCAACGCCGTTCTTCCTCCCGAGTGGGGGAAGCGCGGCAGTCGTCCCCGCGGGACGGCATCGGTCGCCTGTTGCGACGCGCGAGGAAATGACCGATCTCGACGCTTTCGCGCGCCGGATCGAGATGACCGGTTGGTCCACGGTCGTTCTGGGCTTGGTTTGCGTCCTCCTCGCGCTGATCCAGGCCGTGGCGCCCGTCGTGCTCCGCCGCATCGGCCGCCGAGCTCGACGTCGCCGATGATCCGACGCGCGCCATGCGCGAGGTCCTTGCGGCGGGTGCCGGGATCAGCGCCGCGGTCAACGGCAGTGTTCGGCGCCGCGCTGGTCGTCATCGGCGTCGCCGTGTCGCGCCGCGCGCGATGGGCTCATCGCGCCCTGCTCATCTCGTGCTGGAGCTCGATCGCCGTCCTCGCGATACTGGCGAAGCCGACGCTGGCTCCGTTTTTCGCCATGGCGGGGGAAAAGACGACGGGAGGCTTCGGCATGCTCGTCGCCTCGGCGGCGCTCCTCGTCGCGCAGATCGGGGCCGTGCTCTGGTTCCTACGATTCTGGCGCCGGCCCGAGGTGCGCGCCGCGTTCCGTTGACCGGACGGTGGCGTCGGTCAACACCGGAGCCGGAACCGCGCGCCGCCGCCGCCGTCGACGTTGTCCAGATCGAACTCGAACCGATGCTGGACCAGGATCTCCCGCACGACGGTGAGCCCTAAGCCCCGGCCGTCTTTCTTCGTGCTGAAAAACGGGGTGAACAGGTGTCCGCGCACGGCATCCGGAAGACCGGGGCCAGAATCCGAGATCTCGAGCACGAGGTGTCCCCGCTCGGAGCGCAGCGCCAACGTGATCCGCCCATCCGCGCCGATCGCCTCCATCGCGTTCTTCACGACGTTCAAGAGCACCTGCTCGATCTGATTCCTGTCGAGGAGGGAGGGACTTGCGTCGGTGACCTCGGCCCAGCGCACCTCGATCCGCCGGGCGGCGAGTTGCGGGCTCATCAGAACGAGGATGTCGTCGACGAGATCCTTGAGGACGCATGGGCGCAGCGCGGGAGCGGGCAGCCTCACGACGTCGGCGAACCCGCGCATGAACGCATTCAGGTGATCGAGGCGCGTGACCGCCACGTCGATGCCCTTGCGAAAGTCCGCCCGGTCGTCGCTGACGAGCTGCGGCGCGTACGTGCCCATCGACTCCAGGAGCGAGCGGACCGCGGCGACGGAGTTGTTGACCTCGTGAGTCGTCATCCGGATGAGCTTGCCGTAGGCGGCCTTCTCGGTGTCGTGGAGCTCCGTCGTCAGCTCCTGGATCAGAAAAAAGCCCTCGGGTGGCCGCGGTCGTAGAACGAGGCGCGGATGCACTTGAACCGCCGCCGCCCGTGGAGCGTGACGACCTCGGAGCCGCCGGGCGGAAGGGCCGAAAGCTGCGCGGGCGAGCGGAGCTTCGATGGCCTCGAGGGCCGGCCGAGGACGGAGCCCGCGGGCGCCTCGAGGAACCGGTTGGCGGCGTCGTTGATCGAGGCTGACGCGGCCGTCGTGGTCGAGGCGTCACGATGCCGCTCGGCGATGCGGCGATGAGCTTTTGAACGAACCCTTCCTGCTCGCGTCCGCGCGTGCGCTCTTCCCTCAGCGTGTCGATCATGCGGTTGTAGACGCCGATCATCGCGTCGATCTCGGCGTGCCCGGTGCGGGCGGAAGCGCGCCGTGAAATCGCCGTCCTGCATGAGATGCGTCCCGCTCGCGTACGAGGCGCATCGGAACGATCCACGCGCGCACGAGCGTGACTCCGGTCGCGACGGACAGGGCCAGGACCACCTCGGCACCGACCAGCGCGGCCGGGCGGGCGAGCGAGCGTCGCGAACGCGATCGCCGCGAACAGCACGTGCGCGGCGATCAGATAGACGACGAGCTTCGTGCGCAGCGTCACGCGCCACGGGCCTCGATCCCGTGCTTCTGCAGGCGGCGATACAGGGCGGTGCGGCTGATGCCCAGGGCCTCCGGCGCGCGCGTCAGGTTTCCCGAGGCGTGGACGAGGCACCGCTCGATCATCGCCTTTTCGATGGCATCGAGCGTCATGGTTCCGGGCCCGGGAAGCTCCGGGCTCGCGATTCCCCGAGGCCTCGAGGTCCGCCAGCGCCGCGAAGTGCTCGGCATCGAGCCGGCCGCCGTCCACGACGAGCACCGCGCGCTCGACGGCCTGCTTCAGCTCGCGCACGTTGCCCGGCCAGGGACGCGCCGAAAGCCAGGCGAGGGCGCGCGGGGTCGAGCGCGGGCAGCGCTCGCGCGAAGCGTCGCGCCGCCCCGTCGAGGAAGTGCTCGGCCAGCAGCGGCACGTCGCTCTGGCGTTCGCGAAGCGCCGGCAGTCGCACGGCGATCAGGTTCAAGCGGTAGAAGAGATCCTCGCGGAACGGTTCCCTTGGCCACCATGTCGACGAGATCGCGGTTCGTGCTGGACACCACGCGCACATCGACGCGTCGTGTCGCGCTCGAGCCCAGGACCTCGTACGAGCGGTCCTGAAGGACGCGCAGGAGCTTGACCTGCGCGGCGAGGTCGAGCTCGCCGATCTCGTCGAGCACGATCGTCCCGTGGTCGGCCATCTCGAATCGGCCGCGGCGATCGGCGCGCGCATCGGTGAACGCTCCGCGCACGTGTCCGAACATCTCGCTTTCGAACAGGGTCGACGAGATGCCGCCCAGGTTGACCTTGACGAACGGCCCGAGCCGTCGCGGGCTGTGCGCGTGCACGGCCTCGGCGATCAGCTCCTTTCCCGTGCCGCTCTCGCCCGTGATCAGGATCGACGCGTCGGTCGGCGCGACGCGCGCGATCAGCGCAAGCACGCGGAGGAGCTTCGGGTCCGCGCCGACGATCCCCGGGAACTGGTGGGAGACGTCGAGCTCAGCCCGCGTCGCGCTGGTGTCAGGCGGGTCGTCGGCGCTTCGCGGCCAAGGCCAATGCGGTGTTCACCGCCTGGATGACCTGGGCGTTGGACCACGGGCTTCGTGATGAAATCGGCGGCGCCCGCTCGCATGCCGGCCACCGGCGAGGCAGGATGGAGCCCCATGCGGTGATCGAGGATGACCGGGAGGCGCGGGTGCCGCTCCCGGATGCGCAGTCAGGAGGCCGAGCCCCTCGTCAGCCGTCGGTCGCGCGCGAGAAGTTCATGTCCTGCAACACGAGCGAGAACGCCTCTCCGGCGAGACGCTGCCAGCGCCTGTTCCGGGCGACGACACGGATCGAGTCGCGTGCCCGTTTTGCTTCAGGAGCAAAGCCAACGAGGCGGTGACGGACGGGTCGTCGTCGACGATCAGGATCATCCGCTCACTCGTCTCTCAGGGCATCCGCGGGTTGGATCCGCGTCGCCAGCCAGCTCGGGTACGCCCCGCCGCCAGCGCGATCCCGACGACGACTGCCGACCGCGGTGGCCGCGCCGGCCACGAGGACGCCGTCGGTGATGAAGCTCGAGAGCGCGATCAAGGGGATCTGGCGCGACCAAGACGAGCCCACGACGAGTCCCAAGGCGGCCGTCAGCGTGATCTCCATGAGCACCTGGCGCTGGATGTCGCGTTGCGAGGCGCCCGCCGCACGGCGCAGGCCGAACTCGCGCGCGCGCCGCGTGACATTCTGCCACAGCACGCCGATCAGCCCGAGCGCCACCATGGCCGAGCAGAAACGCGCGCCACGAGGCCGAGGACGATCAGGGCGTCAGGCGGATGCGGAAAGACGTCGCGCGGCTCCGACTCGATCGAGCGCGCTTCGAGGCTCCAGTCGGGGTGATCGCCTGCAACTCGCGCACGAGCCTCTCCTCGAAGCCCGCGTCCACTCCGGGCTGCGCCCTGACGACGAGCTTCTGCGGCGGGCCGAACGTCGCTGTTGCCGATCGGAATGCGCCGGATGACGAAGGGCCCCGGCAGCGAGAGGCTCTCCGCCCTTGCGGTAGTCGGAGACCACGCCGACGATGCGTGATTCGGCTTCGCGCGGGTCGTGCGGGCAGCGATTTTCCGATCAGGTCTTCGCCCGGGAACGCCTCACGGGCGAAAGGCGTCGTTGACGATGATCGGGCGAAAGGTAGAGACGTCGTCACTCGCCTCGAACCATCTCCCGCGGGCGACGGTCAGACGGAGCACGTCTCGCGAAAGCTTGTCCGTGACCTCGGTGAACTCCGCGTTGACGGTCCGCCCGTTGAAGTCATCCCTCCGATCGACGTGCTGAAATCGTAGGGGCGTTCAAGGCGCCGGCGATCGACGCCACCCTTCGATGCGGGCGCCCTCGCGCAGCAGTCGCGCGAACCCCGCCGTCTCGTCGGGAGTCCAGGTGTCGTCGGTCGCCTTCTGCCGATCGACGTCGATCGACCAGACGTTCTTGTAGTCGAAGCCGAGGCGGGTGGCCGTAGGACCGCGCGAGCTGGAGCGCGGCCGTCGCCACGGCGAACACGACCAGGAACGACGCGAACACCTCCACGATGAGGAGAGCGTTGCCCCGCTTCCTGCGCCAGGCCAGCTTGAGGAAGTGGCGGATCATGACGAGTGCCCCGCAGGGCGTCGGCCGGGTGGAGGCGGTGACATCCGTCCACGCGGGATAGACGCCGGAGATGACTCCGAAAAAGAGTGCGGCGCAAAGGCCCCAGAAAGAGCACGCGCGGAGTTGACGCTCAAGTCGGGCATAGGGGATGAGCCCGCTCGCGTTGATCCCGGCCAGCACGACGAACGAAAGGACGACGGCCACGGCGCCGCCGATCAGCGTCAGCACGACGTTCTCCGCGACGAACTGCGCGACGAGCCCGCGGGAGGTCGCCCCGAACGCCTTGCGCGACTCCGATCTCGGACGCGCGGTCGAGGATGCGGCTCAGGTTGATGTTCACGAGGTTGATCGCGGGCAGAGCCATGAACAAGACGGCGACGACGATCATCCCGATCCTCAGGCTTCGCGCGCGGCGCTCCATTCCGGCGAGGCGAGCCGGCATCCGACGGGATGTCGAACATCGATCGCGCGACGCTGCCGAACAGCGGTGTGTCGAGACGACCCGTCGAGGCGACTCGAAATGCGCCGGGTCCGCGATCGGGTGGCGGCGCAGGCGGCTCTGGAACTCGGCCTGCAGCGCGGGGAAAGTCGCGGCGGTCCTTGGCGAGGACGAGGGCGCCGAAGTTGCCGAGCGTGTCGTGGCGCCAGGCGTCCCCTTCATGGTGGCGATCGGAACCCAGACGTCGGAGAAGACCAGCCATCGCGTGCTCGGGACGCTCCCGAACGACGCCGGCCACACGGAACGTCTGTCCCGCGACGCTCGAGGCTCTTCCCGAGCGCCGGTTGGCCGCCGAAGAAGCGGTCCCGCGTCGACTGGTTGATGACCGCGACGAAGTTCGCGTTCCGGTCGTCCTCGGCCGTCAGAGGACCGCCTTCCAGAATTCGAAATCCAGGATGGTCCAGAAACGCGCGTCGGTGCGCTTGAGGAAGGACTTCACCTTCCGCCCCGCCACGTAGCTCACCGCCTGCGAGGTGTGGTGTAGAAGGACACACTCTCCGCCCCCGGGAGGTCGCGCACCTCGGCGTCGAGGAAGCCGTACCCGGCGCCCGAGGTGTTCGTCCAGCTGGGCCCCTTCAGGCGTCAGCGAAGTCACGTACAGCGACCGGTCGCCGCGCGTTTCCGGGCGGGTGCGACCCGACGGCGTGGTCGATCACCGAGCTGACGACCAAGATCATGAGCAGCGTGAAGGCGATCCCGAACAACGAGATGAAGGTGAAGAATTTCCGCCGTGCCAGTCCGCGTAGGGCGACCTTGAAGGTGCTCGTGTTCATCGCCGGCTCACTGGACCTGGCGGCCGTCGAACATGCGGACGACGCGGTCGGTGGCTTCGGCCAGGCGCGGATCGTGGGTCACCATCGCGATCGTGGTTTCCGCATCGCGATTGATCCCGTGGAGGATCGCCATGACCTCGTCCCCCATCTGGCTGTCGAGGTTCCCCGTCGGCTCGTCGGCGAGGAGGATGCGCGGCTCGCCCACGATCGCGCGCGATCGCGACGCGTTGCTGCTGGCCCCGGAGAGCTGTCCCGGAAAGTGGTGGACGCGGGACGCGAGGCCCACCTGCTCGAGCGCGGCCAGGCGCGCTTCCTTCGATCCCTGGCGCCGATCCTCCGGTAGAGCAGCGGGAAGCTCCACGTTGTCCTGGACGGTGAGGTCGGCCACGAGATGAAACGATCTGGAAGATGAATCCGATCTTCTCGTTGCGGACTCGAGCGACGTCGCGGTCCTTCGTAGCTGCCGACCGGAGCGCCGTCCAGACGACGCGGCCCTTCGTCGGCGCGTCCAGGAGCCCCATCAAGTTGAGGAGCGTGCTCTTTCCGCACCCCGACGGCCCCATGATCGACACGAACGACCCGGCGGGCAGCTCCAGCTGGATGCCGTCGAGCGCCAGCGTTTCGATGCGGTCGGTCCGATAGACCTTGCTTACGCCTTCCAAGCGAATCATGACGTTCTCTAGCGAAGGCGCACCGTTTCCAGGTGCGCGTAGTCCTGCATGTCCGACAAGACGATCTCCACACCCGCTGCCACGCCGTCGGCGATCTCGAGCCGGTCGAAGCCCATGACGCCGAACCGCACCTGCCGCTTGACCAGCCGGCCGCCGTCGACGACGAACACGGGCTGGGACGTGCCGCCGGCGGCGAACGGCCCGCGCGGCACGGACGGCACGCCGTCTTTCGCCGCCGTGACGACGTGGACGTCCACGCGGAGGTTCTGGCGTAGCTCGGGGTCGGACGGCTGCTCGAGGTCGACGAGGAACTTCGCGGCGCCGCCTTCGATGGCGGGAAGGACTGCGGCGACGGTGCCGTTGCAGCGGCGTCGCCCGGCGGCGACGATCCCGGACGGGCATCCCGGAGGCTAGGCGAGCCGACGTGCACGTCCGAGATCGTCCCTGCGACCCGAAACGCGTCGGGGCGGGCGACGCGAGCCACCGGATCACCGCGCCGAACGGTCGCGCCCTCCTGGCTCGCGACCCAGGCGACGATGCCGTCCATGTCGGAACGGGCGGTGGCCAGCTCGAGCTGCCGCCTCGCCTCGACGACTTCCTTGTCGAGGTGCGGACGGCCAGCACGACGCCTTCGATCTGAGCGGCGGCGACCTTCCGCGCGACGCCGGCGGCGGCTTCGAGCTGTTTCACTTCGATGGCAGCCTTCTTGGCCTCGGCGCGGGCCTCGTCGAGCGCCTCGTCCGAGACGAGGCCGTCCTTCCTCAGCTGCTCGCGCTGGGCGGCGCGGTGCGACGGGACCTCCACGTCGAGCCGCCGGCTCCTCGGCCTTGGCCTCAAGGTCGAGCAGCTCCCGGTCGAGCGTCAGGGTCAGGCGCGTTTTCTCGTTGGCCTGCGCGGCGACGCGGTCCTCAGGCGGGAGGAGGTCGAGCCGCGCGGAGCCGGTGTCCAGCTCGACGATGGGGTCGCCCACGCGCACGGTGTCGCCGGCCCGCTTGAGGACGCGGAGCACGCGGCTTTCGAAGGGGGCGACGATCGACCGCTCGGACGCCGGCACGACCACGCCTGCCGCGTCCAGCGTCGCTTCGACCCGCCCGAGCTCGCGACGCGCCCGATGCGAAGCCGCGATCGCGCAACCGACGGCCGCAGCCACCCGGGGAGCAACGCGAAAGCCGCGATCACGAGGATCGCGGACACCGTCGCCATCGACCAACGCTTCACGCGGCGTCGCAGGCACGGTCGTGTCGTCGAGCGGTCTATCCACGTGAGCCCCCTGCGCTTCGTAAGGGCAATCGCGATGCCAGGCTCGCCGGGCGTCAAACGGCGTCGTGACGTGTGGTGCGCCTCGCGAACCGTGCGATTTCCGCACGGTGGCGTGCGGTTCCGGATCCTCAACGAGGGGACGAGGGCCGAGAGCTGGACTGCGCCCGCGCCCAGCCGTATCGTTCTGGAATGGAACCGCCGGCTCGAGGCTTCCCGGCTCACCGCGTACGATCTCGCGTCGCTGCCTGACGACGAGCGCAGGCACGGGCTCGAGGAAGGATGGCTGGTGTCAGAGCCGCTCCCTTCGCTCCGTCACGACCGGGTTCGGAGGACGCTGGAGCGAATTCTCGAGGCGCATGTCGCGAACCACGGCCTCGGCGAGGTCTTCGGAGAAGCCGGGTTCGTTCTGGCGCGCAATCCGGACACGGTGCGCGGCCCGGACCTCTCGTTTGTCGCTCGGGAACGGCTTGTGGGTATCGACTATGGCCGGTTCTTCGATGGGGCACCCGATCTCGCGATCGAGATTCTCTCGCCGTCCAACCGGCCGGGTCAGGTCCGTGCGAAGGTTGCGGACTATCTCGCGGCCGGATGCCACCTCGTCTGGGTCGTGGATCCGGAAGCGAGGACCGTCACGACCTATCGGTCGCTTCTCTCTCCCCGGGTCCTCAGAGCCGACGATGCGCTTGACGGCATCGACTTGCTGCCTGGGTTGACGATCCAGGTGGCGTCGATCTTCGAGGTCTCGACCTCGCCTACGGCCGCCGCGCCTACTCAATCGCTCCCGCAGCTCCTCGCAAGGACTTCCGGCCCGGCCACCGCACCTGTCGGGATCCACGTGTCCGGCCTGATTGAATGCGCAGAGGCGCGCCGTCGAGCCGCATGTAGACGCCGCCCGCCGCCTCGACAGAGCCCGACACCCCCGCACACGTCCCATTCGTACTTCGGCCGGACCGAATAGGTCAACACGTCCGCTCCCGCCGCGACGCGGAGCAGCTTGTACGCGACGCTGCCGACGGCGCGTGTTGCGCCCACGAGCCCTTCGAGGCCGTGGAGCTCGCCCCTCCTCGGTCTCGCTGCGGCTGACGATCGCGACGGTATCCTCGAGCGACGAAGGGACGGGAATGGGGTTCAAACCCACGAAGGCCGGAGGAGCGCCATCGACCCAGGTTCCGCGCCTCGCCGGTCATCGGATTGACGACCGCGGCGGCGATGACGCACCCGGAACGGACCAGCCCGATCGAGATCGCGACCTCGGGCGTGCCGGAGACCAGCTGCTTGGTGCCGTCGATCGGGTCGACGATCCAGACGAGCTCGCGACCCAGTCGGGTGCGATCGTCGACGGATTCCTCGGAGAGCCAGCCGCTGCCGGGGAGCAGCGCGACGAGCTCGCGTTTCAGGAACGCATCGACGACGGCATCGACGGCGGTCACCGGCGATCCGTCCGCCTTCGGCGATGACCGCGAGCGGCGCGACGGCCCCTCCCGCGCCAGCGCCGCGGCGCGTCCGCAACGCGGGCCAAGGTCTCGACGCGAAGCGGGAGGCTCACGCTCCCGTGCGCCGCAAGACGAGGATCGATTGGTCGTCGTGCGGTTTCTCGCCGTCGACGAAGCGGCCGGCGGATTCGAGGATGCTGGCGTGCCGCGTCCTCGGCCGGAAGCCTAGACGCGTCGCGCACCGCGCTCGTCAAGCGTGAGCAGCCCGTACTCCTCGCCGTTCGCGTTCATGGCCTCGGTGATCCCGTCCGGAGTAGAGCACGAGCAGATCGCCCTGGCGAAGCGTGCGGTACACCTTGCGCGTACGACGATGCCGGGAGCATGCCCAGCGGAAGCGACGACGCGGCCAGGGGCTCGATCGTGTCGCCGCGAACGAGCAGCGCGGGGTTGTGCCCTGCGTTCAGGTAGCGCACCTCGGACGAGCCGGCCGCGATCTCGGCGTAGAAGAGCGTCGCATAGCGGTTGTCGAGCCCCGATCGCTCGAGCACGCCGTTCAACGACGCGCCCGAGCGCCTCGAGGTTCGCGGCCGACGGCGCGAGCGCGCGCAGGGTCGCCTGCAGCTTCGCGCAGAGCAGCGCCGCGCCCATGCCCTTTGCCCGCGACGTCGCCCAGCGCGATTCCCGTGCGCCCGCCGGCCCCATCGAGGTAGTCGATCAGGTCGCCGCCGACGTCGTTGGCCGGCGTCGTCGCGCTCCAGACGTCCCAGCCGTCGATCGACGGCTGCGAGTTCGGAAGAAGCGAGAGCTGCACCTGCCGCGCGACCTCGATCTCGTCGCGCGCCAGCAGCTTGTCCTTCAGCTCGAGCATGAGCACGATCAGCGACGGGAAGAAACGCCCAGTGCGAGATGTCGAACGAGAGATGAGCGTCGCCCCAGCGATAATCCGCGTGGAGGATCAGACAGGACCGGCGTCATTAGCAGCAGGAGGCGCCGGCTCGGGCGACAGCGCGGAAGAGCAGGCCGCGCGCCAGCCAGCTTCGCGATCCAGAAGAAGCGCTTGATGCGTCGCATCCCGGAGAGCCGCTCGCGCTGTTCTTCGCTGAGGTAGAACCGGTAGATGTCGCGCAGGTCGCGCCGGTACGCCTGCGCGAGCTTCCCGCGCTTGACGATCGTCGATGACGAGGTCGCGGAGACTACCGGTCTTGGGGTCCATCCGCGGATTGTAGACGGTGTCGATGTGGCGTATACCTGGCTCCGCACCTCTTCCGTGTGGGGGAGCCCAGTGCGCCACGCCGCTTTTGCCGGATTGCTTGCGATCGCTTTCGGATCAATCCCGCCCAGCGACGCCGGGCCGCGTGCCCTCACGTTCGAAGACCGTGGTCGCGGCCCAGAAAGCCATCGAACAGGTTTACTGGAATCACCGCATCTGGCCGAAGGAGAACCCCGGCCCGAAGCCGCCCCTGACGGATGGGATGAACGCCCGACGGCGCACTTCTTGGGGTCGTATCCTTCGGGTTTCGCCGTTGTAGACGCGCATCTTGGATTGAAGCGGCGAATTCTGGTACTCCTTCAGCCGCGACAGCACGCAGAAGCGGCTGAGCATCTTCAGGACTCCGGCGCACAGGGTGCGTGGCCGAGCTCGCGGTCTCGACGCGAGCTTGGCATAGATCATCGGCCTCTTCCGTAACGCGCAGGCAATAGGGCACTTTGAGCGACGCATACCTGCGGTCGAGAAAGGCCTCGTTGTTCTTGTTGTTCTTGAACTGCTCCCATTCGGCCTCAGTTCGAGTGGGCCAGAATGACACCCTGAAGAGGGATGCGCGCCCAGGTTCTCGGTGCCGAGACTAAGTTACCTTCCTGCGTCGCGGTTAGCAGCGGATGCAGCACCTTGATCGGCGCCTTGAAGCATCTCGACGAATTCGAGCAGGCCCTGGGTTGGCGCGGTTGAGGCCGCCCGAATAGCTATAGGCGTCGGGTCGTGCTGCGAGAAGTGCTCGAGCTTGCGGATGTCGACCTTGCCGACGAGCGCGGAGATGTCCTGGTTGTTCTCGTCGCCCGGTTCGGTCTTGGCGACGCCGATCTGGGCGCAGCTTCGAAGGATAGATCTTCATCGACCGACGAACTTCGAGATGTCGCCGCCGAACTCGTCGAGGCGCTTGGTGGCCCAGGGCGAACAGATCCCGGTCAGGCGACGGCGGGCGATGCCGTATTCGCTCTCGATGCAGGCGCACCAGCTCATGGCGTCGGCAGAGGGAAACAGGCCGAGCGGCGGTCTCGAAGACCGGCGCTGATGTCCGTTGCCGGCGGCGAGGACATAGATGGGGTGCGTCTCCATCAGATCAAGCTGCAGGCAAGCTCGGCGAGCGAGGACTTGCCGCCGCCGACGCGGCCCCGAGCAGATAGAGGATCTGGCGCTTCTTCAGGTCCCTGGGCGGCGTGCTTGAAATAGCCCGACCGCGCTGGATGGTTTCTTCCATGCCGAAGAAGCCGGCCAGCGACGGATAAGTACCTTGATCGTCCTGTTCAAGAAGATGCGGCCGAGCCGAAGGTCCGTGCTGGTGTCGATCACTTTCGGTTCGCCGATAGCAGCGACCATTCTCTCGGCGGCCGTAGCATACATGCCAGGGTCGGTTCGGCAACCTGCAGATGTCTGTCAGGCTTATTACTTCACTTTTTCACGCTCGTATCCCGAAGCGAAAAAGGCTGAAAGATCTCAGCGCCCTTTATTGAACGAAGACAACTCGGAACCCACTGACATCTGGGTGCGGCACGCGCGCCGCTCTGGCATTCATTGCGGGCCTCCAACACGATTGTCTAATTCTCGAATAAATTGAGTCTGATCTTGAATGGTTAACAAATCTTCCCGTTTCGTATCGATCTGGAACGCTTGGGTGTGAGTGACGCATTCGCGCCACACTGCATTGTTGTGGGAAGCAAGCAACCGGGCAGCAGGCAGCGGCGATCATGGCCCTCAGCCTAGTTCCCCTGGATTGCACGGGCCTGCTAGCACCAGCATTCGCCAAAGTCGATCGGACACCAGATGCTTGGGAACGAAGCGCTGCTCGACTCAAAGCCCTTGTTTCGGCTGGAAATATGTCAGGGAGCGTGGGCTGGGAGGGAATGCGCCCCATGACGTTTCGAGGCGACAAGAGCGTCCAAGGTGCGCAGCCAGCCGCTCCTGCCCACCTGCAGCAAACCGCGTCAAGGCTTCGGGCAAAGCCTTCACGGCCCGCGCGCCGGGCAAAATGCGGCAGCAGGCGGTTGCGAAAAAATGCCAACGAAGGTTACCGGATGTTCTGCAAAATTGGCCTCTTCAGCCGCACCGCGCGCCGCATGCCCGCGGTACACCGAATGGAGCGGGAGCGCTCCTGGGAGTCCGGCGAACAGCGCGCTTTGCCGGCTCAGAATAGCGTCAGGATACGCTGCAGGCAGGTCCTCCGAAAGGCGCATGCTCCGGGCCGGGAGCGTCAGTGAGGCGACAGCGCGGCATGCGGCTCTTCGATGAGTCCGGGGCGCATCGACGACTAGGTGCCCGTGCATGGGCTCCCGAGACAGGGACGGCAGTGCTCGCGTTGGTTGCTGCGGCCCCAAGTCTGCATCAAGCGACCAAAAGGTCTTGCCGATCATAGATATCTGTCTTCTTGTCTCTGTCGGGTTCTCTGCGCGCCGCCTCCTCCAGCGCTGCCCTGCTCGGCGCCACAGCGGCGCCGCTGGCGTGCCGGAAGGCGTAGCAGTCGCGTCTTCCGTCAGGCGACATCGGCGCGTTGCCACATTTCAATCCCGATCTCGAGGCGGAAAGAGCTTCCGGCGGTGGTGGCGGCTTTCGCACGCGAGATCCTGGCGCGGCCGATGGACCGCTGATCTCCTGCCCGGAATATGCCCGCGGCATTCCCGGATCCTTCAAGAACGCACTGGACTGGCTGGTGGGCAGTTTCGAGTTTCCGGGCAAGCCCAGTGGTGGCCCTGTTCAATGCCTCGCTTCGCGAGCTGGCGACGCGCAGGCGGCTTTGCGCCTCGTGCTTCCAGGACCGTTGTCGTGCCTCGCCCGGTCGAGTGCGCCGGCCAGCTCACGCTGCCCTGCGCACTGGCCCGGTGGCCTCGACGCGGCTGCGATCGCCGCCGACCCGGATCTTGCCGCGCCGATCCGGTCGGCGCTGGCGGCTCGGGCCGCGGCGATCCAGGGCTACAGCAAAATAAAAATGCCGCCGCAGCTTCGAGGCCACGGCGGCATCCGACGGTGACGCGGCGAGCAGGGTTACCGCCGCGTCTGCAGGATCCACAGAACTCGGCCGGCCGAAGGCATCGCGCAGGTGGCTGAATCATGAGCGGCAAAGGCCTCGCATCGGCGCCATAGGCATCGCGCAGCAGGCGGGCGTTGAAACGCTTTTGGCCAGAGCGCCGGCGGCAGCGCGTTCAACCATGCCGAGAGCGCGCCGCGGTTTTCCGCGGGTGAAACCGGGCACGGGAAGCGATTGGCGGCGGCGTCGCGGTCCCAGGTATGGGCCCGGTAGGCGGTTGTCATGCGAGCAGGTAAGACATATTGCATTCCTTAACAAAATGTTTCAGGTGGCGTTTTCGCGTCTGTTGCAATATCAATGTTTTAGGCCCCGCCATCATATGGGATGCGGACTTATGTTAATCGACAACAAAAACTTGATGATCGAACAACATGCTGGGGAAAGCCGTCGAGTAGCGGAGAGCCGGAGCCCTGTGGATTCCTCTTCACCGTCGCGGCGGTTGCGCGACACCGCAGGTTTCGCCGCCGCGCGCGCTGAAGCTCGAGGTGAACGCCGGCGGCGGTCAGCAGCCAGATCCGCGCCTTTCGAGGACCGGCGCTTCGGCACGCGCCTGTTCTTCCGGCACCAGCCGGACGATGCGTCGCAGACCCAATGGCGCCGGCGAGGATCTGCTATGCCGCCACGCGCGGCGCCCGCGCGCCATCGACGAGGAGGTTATCGTCCGCGCCTCGCGCACGACGCGCGAGCGAAAGCCTCGCCGTCCTCCACCGGCAGTTCCTTCTCGCGGCGAGTGCTGGCTGGTGCCGCGCCTGCCGGACTCCGCCAGAAATAACGCCGGAGGTCGACATGCGCATCGAATATCGCCGACGGCTTGGCCGATTCGCCCGCGCCGGATCAGTCCCGCCATCCGTCCCGGCGGTAATCGGCGTCCTATCCGGGCTCGCGCTGATCGCCTGCTGAACGGGGATGTCTCTCCCGATCTGCAGCCCGAAGCTCCGCTGGCGGGGCCGATGATACCGCTGCGCGCGCTGCCCGTCCGGCTTGCGGCACACCCTGATCCATCTCGATTGGCTCTTGCCGCAGCAGGATATCTCGGCCGGACTGGCGGATGCGGCGGCTGCGCCGCCAAGGCTAAGGTGGACTAAGCCCCGATCCGGCCCAGCGGCCTCCATCCTTGCAGCCAGACGGTGATGGCGCTGCAGGCAGGCGGTCTGGCAACCAGGGCGTCGCCACTCGGCAACTTTTGCCAAGCCTCGGTGGCCGACGATCTGGCGGCCGAGAGCGCCTGAGCCAGGCCACTTCATTTTGCGACCTCGCTCTGCCGGGTCGCGCTGCGCGAAGTTCGGCTTTCACTGCCTGGTGGCGCCGAAGCACTGGGTCGAAGCGCTCAAACGCACGGTCAAGGCGTTCCGGCGAGTGTGCTGCTCGGGGAGAGTCGCGCTCGGCCGGGACGCGCCACTGAGGGCTGACCGACTCCGTAACGGCGGCCTCACAGATCGCGGCCGGAAGATCGGCGCTGGTAGCGCAGAGCCGGCCGGCGCTGGCGGCCTGCGCCGCATGCAGGATGGCGTTGGTGTCGTGATGCCGTGATGGCGGTAGAGGTCGGCGATCGCGCCGGACTGGCCGGAAATCGCTCGACGCCGAGCGGCTCGCGTGCGATGGCCGCGCACGGCGCCCAGCCAGGCGGGCGTCGCCGGATGGCCCGTCGATCACCGTCACGAGACGCGCAGTCGCGCTCGGCAGCCTGCGAACAGCGCGTTCGATATGGCTGCACGCGCGTGTGACAGGCCGCGCTCGCGGGCGCGCTGCGCCGCCGTCCAGCCGGCGTTGAGCCGGTCGGCTGAGGTGACGGCGAGCAGGCCGATGTCGCGCCGGTCTTCCGCCATCAGGCCGACGCGCCTCGATCGCCTCCGGCGCCATCGCGCCGGTAAAGGCGACGACGACTTCGGCATTGGGCCCGGGCTCGCGCAGCCAGTAGGCGCCGTTGACGATTGTCGCTGGCGAGCTCGGCGTCATGATGCCGCGGCGGCTGTTCGAGCGGCCGCGTCGAGAGGCGCAGATAGACCGAGCCGCCCGTCGCGTCGCGCAGCCAGTCGCCTCGTCCGGCTACGCCGTCGCCGCTCGCGCTGCAGGTAGTCGAAGCGACCAGCGCAGGATGACCGCCAGCTCGTCGACGAAGGCCGGCTCGAAGGCGCGCGAGGCCGTCCTGCGCCATGCCGATCAGCGGCGTCGCCGATCGACTGGTGCGCGCCGCCCTCCGGCGCGAGCGTCACGCCCGGACGGCGTCGCCACCAGAATGAAGCGGGCGTCCTGGTAGCAGGCGTAGTTCAGCGCATCGAGGCCGCGCGCGATGAACGGATCGTAGAGCGTGCCGACCGGCAGCAGCCGCTCGCCGAAGATCGAATGCGACAGGCCGAGCGCGGACGAGCAGCAGATGAAGAGGTTCATCTCTCGGCGATGCCGAGCTCGATATGCTGGCCCTTCGGCGAGAACTCCCAGTTGAAGGTCGAGGCGATGCGCTCGCTCTTGGAAGGTGTCGGCCATGCGCTCGCGCGCGAAGAGCGCCGCGGCGGTTGACCCAGGCGCCGAGATTGGTCGAGACCGTGACATCGGGCGAGGTGGTGACGATGCGCGTCGGCGAGCGCGTTCTCGCGTCGCGCGATCTCGTTGAGGATCGGCCCGAAGCCCTGCTGCGTCGACATCGCCGGCTGCAGCGCGACCGGCAGGCGCGGCCGGCACCGCGAATGCTGCGGCGTGCAGCCGCCGGCGCGCGCCGCGCTGCGCGAACGGCACGCGGTCGAGGAACTGCTTCGAAGCTCGCTCGGCCGGCGTCGCAGGCCCTCGAACGCGTCCCATTCATGGCCCGGGCCGGATGCTCATCGCCTGCGCGGAAGGTCTCCATCTGCGCCGGCGTCATCAGGCCGGCATGATTGTCCTTGTGGCCGGCGAACGGCAGGCCGAAGCCCTTGATCGTGTAGGCGATGAAGCAGGTCGGCCGGTCGTGGTCGATGCGCCGTGGAAGGCCTCGAGCAGCGACGCGCAGATCGTGGCCGGCGAGGTTGGTCATCAGCCGCGCCAGCTCGTCGTCGCGAGCGCCGCTCGATCAGCGCTGATCACCGGCCCTGATCGCCGATCTCGTCGAGCAGCCGCTTGCGCCAGCGCCGCGCCGCCCTGGAACACGAGCGCCGAATAGAGCTGGTTCGGGCAGGCGTCGATCCAGTCGCGCAGCTGCTCGCCGCCCGGCTCGGCGAAGGCCGCTTCCTGCAGCGCGCCGTATTTCAGGATGACGACGTCCCAGCCGAAATTGCGGAACAGATGCTCGATAGCGCTCCCACAGGCCCTTCGCGCACCACCGCGTCGAGGCTCTGGCGGTTGTAGTCGATCGACCCACCAGCATGTTGCGCAGGCCGTGCTTCCAGCCTTCGAGCAGCGCCTCGAAGATGTTGCCCTCGTCGAGCTCGGCATCGCCGACGAGCGCGACCATGCGGCCTTCCGGCCGCTCGGTGCCCCAGCCGTGCGCGCGCACATAGTCCTGCACCAGCGACGGCGAACAGCGTCTGCGCGACGCCGAGGCCGACCGAGCCGGTCGAGAAATCGACGTCGTCCGTGTCCTTGGTGCGCGAGGGATAGGACTGCGCGCCCGCCGTAGCCGCGGAAGCGCTCGCAGCTTGCTCGCGCGTCTGGCTGCCGAGCAGATACTGGATGGCGTGGAAGATCGGGCTGGCGTGCGGCTTGACCGCCACCCGGTCCTGCGGCCGCAGCACGTGCGAAATAGAGCGCCGTCATGATGGTCGCGAGCGAGGCGCGACGACGCCTGGTGGCCGCCGACCTTCAGCCCGTCCGGCGTTCTCGCGCAGGTGATTGGCGTTGGGGATCATCCAGGCGCGAGCCAGAGCGCCTTCTTCAAAGCCCGTACGCCGCAGAAAGGTGAGGCGAGGATCGTCGAAGGCATGGAACGAAGCTCTCCAGCAGCGGGGAATGGCCAGTGTGTGACGCTATGCCCTTGGTGTGCACTGCCAAAAGATGACACACGAAAATGCTGGAGTGTGGCAGGATCTGCCATAGTATCTGGTGCTTGCCCGTGCGTGGAAACCGGCAAGACCTTCTCGATGCCATCGATATCCGGATCCTGGGGGGCCCCGCAGGGGAGAGACGGACGCATCACCATCCAGGATCTGGCGCCCGGCAGGGTCGGCTCGAAACGCCCCCGCCTTGCCTGCGGCGCGTGCGCATGCTGGACGGCAGCGCGACTATCATCTGATGCAGGTTGTGGTGGCGGACCTGCCGGCCGATGAGCGGTTCCATCGGGAAGCTGATGAGGCCGACACCGTCGCTTCGATCCAGATCCGTTTCGCCCTCGGCCAAGTCGGTTTGGCGGGCTGCCGCTGGGCTGAAGCGATCGGAAGAGGCATATTCGCGTGGCGCGGGACGACGCGGCGCAGATCCCTCTCAACGCGGTGCGTTGGGGAGCGAGCCGTGCAACCTGATCAGGAGATGGCGCGCCACGCCGCTGTCTGGTAAGCCGACCTCCTGAATTCGCTTGGGCGCCGGGACCTGGGGCTTCACGAACCGATAGGCGAAGCGATCGGTCTCGCCCTTGATCGAGGGATCGAACACCTTGATCGAGTGCGGATCGTCCTTGTTCGCGAGCATGGTGCTTTCCGCGTCCAGTACGAAGCCGGCCGCCTCCACCTCCTCGCGAACGGATGCAGGCTCGATCCGATGCAGCGACTGGGCGTCGCTCGTGCCCGCCCCGACGGCGGCGGCGTGGTCTACGATGACGTAGGACCCACCGGGCTTCAGCCGCTCGTAGACGGCTCGATTGAAGTGGGCCGCCGTCGCGCCCCTGGCCTGGATCAGCGCGGTGTGGAGATCGTGGTAGAACAGGTGCAGCCACAGGACATCCGCTGGTTGCGTGGCCTCCGGCATCGCCACGAGGTCCGCCGAGACGGCTTCGACGTTCTCTCGGCCCGGCTCCTTCGCAAGCGTCCGCATGCGGCCGACCGGATCGTTCTTGAAGTGGGCGACTTCGGCCGGCACGAAGCTGTAGACCCGTCCTTCGGGTCCCACGATGTCGGAGAAGAGACGGGTCCAGTCGCCGTCGCCTGGGTAAACGTCGATGACGGTGGAGCCCGCATCGACGCGTGCGAACCGGATCAACTCGGATAGCTTGGATTGGTCGTACATCGGGATCTCCTTTACGGTTGGGCATTCGACGAGCGCGCGGCGTGCGAGGCGGCGATCCACGGCTCATCCACCGTCTACGCCCGAGCCGATGGCCGCAGAGGGCCAGCGCTACGCCGGGCCCGGACGCGTCCATCTGCGAGGCCCGCGCCAGTGCCTGCGTGTCGACGTATTCCCGGATGTTGGTCAGTCTGCCGTCCCGGACCGTGATGGCGAAGATCCAGTCGTCCTCGAACGTCTTGTTCGTGGCTTTGATCTTTCCCCTCGCGAAGCCGACGACGAGGACCCGGTCTCCTTGCGCCACGAACTCCCGGGGTTCCGTGGACGTTTCTATCGACTTGGATGCCGTCTCAAGCAAATCCGCCAGCCCCGCGTGTCCGCGGCGCGTTCCGGCCAGCGGCCAGTCCTCGCCCGGAATGATCCACTCGATGTCTTCGGCGACCAGCGCCAGCGAGCCTCCCTGTCGCCGCGGCCGATCGCGGCGAAGAAGTCCTTCACGGTCTGGATGTTCTTCTCAATGCTCATGAGAATTTCTCCATTTCGCACGGATCGGATCTGCGCTCGATCCGATCCGTGACATCGTGGCCCCTGCCGGTTGGCACGTCGTGGTTCGTCAGTCGAACTTGACCAGGTCGCTTGAAGATCAGATGACCCCAGCTATTTCCGCGCGCCTGCACCAGCAGTCCACCTTCCGAAAGCCCGCCAAGTTTGATCGGCGAGAAACCGAGATTTTCCGCGAGCGCACCAATCTCCGCTGCGGCAGCCGTCATCGTCGCTCGCCAGGAACACGACTCTCCTGCCACCATGCACGGCCGGATCTTGGTCAAGGACGGCAGCGACCAAATGGTTGAAGCCCTTGACCAGTCTTGCCGCCAGTGAAGGCCTGCGCGACGAACCTGGAAGAAGGCTGTCCTCCCAGTTCCTCAGGGGGCACGCCGTAGGCATTGGTCACATCGACGATCGGTCTTTCCCTGCCAGGTGGGCAGCGCCTTCGCGACATCCGGGTGCGACTCGAAACGGACGGCCAAAAAGATGATGTCCGCCTTGACTGCTTCCGCCAGTGTTTTGGGAATGATCGTGGGTCCGATCGCGGCCGCATCGGATGCAAAGCTTTCGGGTCGCGCGTGGTTGCAACGGATACTTCGATGCCGTTGCGGGCAAACGCCTTGGCAAGAGCGCTGGCCGATCTTGCCGAAGCCGATAATTGCATAGCTCATAATGTTTCTCCGATCTTGTGTTAATGCCGGGGTCAGACCTGCGCCATGCCTCCATCGACGGCGAGATCCACGCCGGTGATGAAAGAACTTTCATCGGAGGCGAGGAACGTGACGGCAGCCGCGATTTCCTCTGGCTTGCCCCTGCGACCCATTGGGATCTGTGAAGCAAACTGGGCGGCCGCTTGCTCGGCTTGCTCAGGGGTAAGGCCCGTCGTTGTCTCTAAGGCGGGGTCTCGATTGGTCCGGGGCTCATCGTATTCACGCGGATTTTGCGGTCTTTCAGCTCCAGCGTCCAAGCGCGCGAGAAGTTGCGCACAGCCGCCTTACTCGCGGCGTAGGCGCTAAACCCTGGCAGCCCCAACACGTTCGAGACCGAAGAGTTCAGGATAATCGAACCGCCGTCTTTGAAGAGGGGAAGGGCCTTCTGCACCGTAAAGAACAGCCCCTTCACGTTCACGTCGAAGGTCTGGTCAAAATGGGCCTCAGTAGCGACCGCGAGCGGTGCGATTGTCCCCGCGCCCGCGTTCGCGAAGAGAATGTCGATGTGACCATGTTTCTCTTTCACGACGGCATAGAGCCGGTCCAGATCTTCCAAGCGCGAGACGTCGCCCACGACCGTCGTAACGTTTCTCTTGATGAAGGCTGCGGCCTCCTTCAGCTCTTTCTCTCGTCGCCCAGTGATCACGACGTGCGCACCTTCTTCCACGAAGCGCTTGGCTGTGGCCAAGCCAATCCCGCTGCTTCCGCCCGTGATGACTGCAACCTTGCCTTCTAGTGTTTTCATGATCTTTTATCCTTCGTTGTGTGTGTTCAGACGCGGGATCGCGCCGGGTCAGAGTTGCGCCAGGCCGCCGTCGACGGCGACCTCGCTGGCGGTCATGAAGCTGCTGTCCGACGACGCGAGAAAGGCGGCCACCGCCCCGATCTCCGCCGGATCGGCCATGCGCTGGAGCGGAGTCATCGAGGCGTAGGCCTTCTGGCCCTCCTCGCCTAGCGCTTCCTTCGCGAGTTCGGTCGCCGTCGCCCCGGGCGACAGCACGTTTACCCGGATGCCGGTGCCCTTCAGGTCCTCCGCCCAGGTCCGCGCGAGGTTGCGCACTGCCGCCTTGCTCGCGCTGTAGGCGGTGAATGCCGGGGCGCCCGTGGTGCCGGCGCTCGATCCGGTCAGGATGATCGAACCGCCCTGGCCCATCAGCGGCAGCGCCTTCTGGACCGTGAAGATCGTACCCTTCACATTGGTGTCGAAGGTTTCGTCAATGTGCTCGGCGGTGATCTTGCCGAGCGGAAGCTGGCTTCCCGCCCCGGCATTGGCGAAGACGATGTCGAGGGTTCCGCGCTCGGCCTTCACCGCCGCGTAGAGTCGGTCGAGGTCGGCCTCATCGGAGACCGAGCCCTTCACCGCGCGGGCATTGGGCCCGAGGTCGGCCACAGCGGCGTCGAGCGCTTCCTGCCGGCGGCCGAAGATGAAGACGAAGGCGCCCTCCTCGATGAAGCGCTTTGCCGCGGCGCGGCCGATGCCGGTAGCGCCACCGGTGATCACGGCGGTCTTTCCATTCAGTCTGGTCATGTCGTGCATCCTTCCAGGCTTCCGCCTCTGATCGTTCGGGGACGCCCCCGAGAACCTCAACATGGGTCCGCCGGCGTCAGGGCGTTGAGTGCGGAAGCGCGCACATCGGTGGTGCGAAATCGATCCGGCTGGACGACTGACGCCAGCCGCGACGATCGGTGTCCGCCGTTCGGAATTGGGCCGCGCTCGTCGGCATAGGCTATGATAACCGCCCGTACTGCTGTTCGATGTGTTAGATACGGGCTTTGGAAGGCGCACCGCGCGGTGCCGGATTGCACCATGATCGACTGGGATGACGTTCGCTACTTTCTTGCCGTCGCGCGCGGAGGCTCGGTGCGGGCTGCCGCCGAGCGCCTCGGCGTGAACCACTCGACCGTGCTGCGACGCATCGCCCAGCTCGAGGAACGCCTCGGGGCGCACATGTTCGAAAAGCTGCCTTCGGGCTACCGCCTGACGGCTGCGGGCGAGGAGGTCCTCGAGCTCGCGAACCAGATGGAAGCGTCGTCGCACCAGCTGGAGACGCGCGTCTTCGGGCGCGACCAGAGCGTGCGCGGGCTTCTGCGGGTGACGCTGGCACCGACCCTCGCGACACACCTGCTCATGCCGGACTTCGCCGATTTCGCGCGTCTGCATCCGGACATCGAGATGGAAATCTTGTCGTCCGGCGAGCTGGCAAATCTGACCAACCGAGAGGCCGACGTGGCGATCCGCGTCGTCTACGACCGCAAAACCCTGCCGCTCAATCTTCACGGCCTGAAGGGACCGGAGCTGTTCGGCGGCGTCTACATGTCCCGCGATCGACTAGCCGCGTGGCGTGCGGGCGCGCCTGATCCCATCCGGTGGATCGTCATAAGCATTCATGGAATTCCGGATTGGGCCAGCGAGGGTGAGGTTCGCACCACGGGGGTTCCATTCAGGACCACGGACGCCGAGGCGCAGATCGTTGCTGTACGGCAAGGGCTCGGGATCACGACACTGCCGTGCTTCGTCGGAGATGCCGACCCCCTACTGGTGAGGGTGCCGGGCACCGACCTGCACATGTACGGAACGCTCTGGCTTCTCACACAGGGGAGACACGCAAGACGAAGCGCGTGCGGCTCTTCACGGAGTTCGTATCCCGCAGGCTCGCCGCGTACGCTCCGCTTCTCGCGGGGCTGTCCATATCGCGCGACTGACGCGCGGCAGGTCGCCGGCGCAGATCCCCTCTCTTGGTGCGTTGAGGTGGCCTCGCGAAGCGAGGTCGTACAGCATTTGCAGAGCAAATGCGGCGGAGTGTGGGCCGTCGCGCTGCACGTCGGCCGGACTTGCACCGAGAAGGTTTGATCTTGTGACAATTTCTGACGCGAAGCAGCAACGGGCGCACGTCGTCATTTCTGCGAAGCCAGAGCTTCCTTCCCACCTTCGCGGAGAAGGCCGCCAGCTCCACCGGCACTCGCTGCTGGATTGCGTCCCTGCTCGCGATGACAGGTTCCGTGCTGATCCTGGTGAGATTAGCCCTGCGAACTTGATCTGAAGGAGCCACCAGCATGTCCCATCGTTCTTGCACCCGCAAAGGTCGCCGTCGTCACCGGCGGCGCCTCCATCGGTCTGGCTGCGCGGCGTTTCGCGGCGCTCGGCATGCGCGTTGTCATCGCCGACCTCGCCGGACCCAAACTGTCAGGCGGCTTCGGCTCTGGCTCTCACTATGCCGCGGCCGAATCCTGGCGCAGGTGCCGACCGACGTCGCGCCTCGAGGACATCACCCGGCTCGAAGCGAGCGTGCGCGGGCTTTCGGCACGCCGGCGGTCGTGATGAACAATGCGGGCATCCACGGCGGCAGCGCCCTGTTCCGAGCCCTTCGACGCCTGGGAGAAAGGGCGTGCTTTCGCAGTCAGCTGATAAAGAGTCGTCCACGGCTCGCGGGTGTTCGCCGGCGATGATCGCAGCGGAGGCGAGCCGGGCGTGACATCAGCACCGGTTCGAAGCAGGGCATCACCACGCCGCCGGGCGATCCGCCTACAATCTCTCGAGGCCGGCGTGAGTCTTCACCAGTACCGCAGCACGAACTGCGCAACACGGAAGCTGCCGCGTCAATGCCCATCTGCGTCCCCGGCTTCGTCTTCACGCCGCTGGCGGCGGCGGGGCTGGAGAAACACCGGCCAGCGCCTGGACCGCCAGCAGACGATGACTTCATGCTGGAAAAGCTCAGGCCGGCGATATTCTCTGCCGGATAATGACGTCCGCGCAGCCTCGACGAGCGCCGCATCGCCTGGGCGGCCGGCGATATCATCGAACCGCCCGCCGCTGTCGCGCTGGCCTGGGATTTTGCGCCGGCCCTTCCTGGCCTCTGAAGCGCTGACCAGCCAGCGCACCTCAGGGACTGGCAGGGATCTTCGCCGGCCGGGACCGCCAGGAATCAGGATGCCAGGCGCGAACAAGCCTGGCGACGCCGCGTGGCCTGGGAAGGTTGCAAGGTCGAGATCGACGGGCCCGGCCTGCTGCGCTGTTGAAGGCGAAGGGTGGTGTTCGCGGCAGGGTCAGAGCGATCGCGATCAGCATCCCATCCTGGGCCTCGACCCCCATCGGAGCGAGGCGCAGCTGTAGACGTCGCTGAAATCCGTCCGGTTCATCCGCAGGACCGTATAAAATTGCTCAGTTGACACGGGCGCAGAGAACACGCCGACGATACGCGATCGATGCGTCGTCCGCCAGTCCCGTCAGGGTCGCCATGGAACGCATCAGGCGGGGCGGGCCGATTCAGGCGCAGACGCGGTTGGCGGGTTTGAGCGGCTGGTCGCGGCAGTTCACCACCCTGATATGCGCCGTCAGCGGCCTGGGCATTTCCAGCCCCGTCGGGGTCATCGGCATAGCCGAAATCATTGTCGGAGTCGAGGGCGGTTGGCGCCTCCCCTGTCATGAAGGGCCAGCGGCGTTCAGCGTCCGCCAGCCCCGGCAAAGCGGCGCCGCGAAAACAGCATTCTTTCAGGATCGGCGCGCACCGCGCAGGGGTAAAGGCGTAGCCAGCTGCCTTCTCGTCTGGAGAGCGGACCTCCGAAGCGGCCGACATCTGGGAGACACAGCTCGAACTGCGACGTAGAACCCTTGCTGAAGTCGCGCCCGCGTCCCGGCGAAGGGCGTGGTCGGATAGTCGTCACTCGGATAGCCGGCGATGACTGCTTCAGATCGACCAGGCGAGTTCGCCGGCTGTCGGTTCCAGTCGATGTCAGGCGTGGTGATCCCGTCGCGATAGCCGAAGTGCAGCCGGCCGCCGGAGGCGGGCGATAGCCGGCACAAAGTTCCCGCCGGGAAAACTCGGCAGCTGCAGTTCGGCAAAGTCCGTTCTCCGGCGGCGATTGCTGAGCCAGCAGGACATGGTCGTCCACGATCCGGCACTGTCGAAGGCGCCCCGTACGCGATTCGACCTGCGCGGTCTTAGCCGTGACAGCCAGCAA
>ERZ1370068.4793-contig-3848_pt1 | contig 190621 bp, 244 predicted proteins | sample MGYA00561227_ERZ1370068 | MGnify/ENA primary metagenome ERZ1370068 (study PRJEB38410, sample SAMEA6850437) | metagenome | study: Metagenomic assessment of the ecological functions of the soil: analysis of the soil microbiota associated with the...
GTTACGTATTGCTACGAATGCGGGCCACGTGACGTTGAACGACAGCACGTACAATGCCGAACGGAACGTGGCGACCGGCAATCCCTACAAAAAGCTCGTCGCTGACCTGATGAAACGCGGTGCGCAAATTGAGTTGTGTGGCGCGACCGCGAAAGTTCACAAGTGGAGAGACGCAGACTTGCTTCCCGGAGTCAAGGTCAACACGGATGCGCATGGCGAGAACGACGCAGCTCGTTCAGGAAGGGTTCGTGAAAATCACGGAATGAACCCAAGAAGGGGACCGTCGGGATGAGCGTCGCGGGCTGTGCCATTGGGCCGCCGAGGCGGGCGGCGTCCGAGTATGGGAGGTGCGATCCGGCTCCCGCTTTGCGTGTTCTTGGGAAAAGCGCAGAACCGAGTTTTCGAACATGCGGGGGCCGCATCCCAATAGAGACGGAACCGCTAGGCCGCTCAACTTACAAGGAGGCCACCATGACCCCGGCTACCGGTCGACCAAAACTCAGCGAAAAGGGATTGCTCACCCCGGACAACTGCGTGGCCGGACATCCCGAGGAAGAAGGAGGGTCATCAGTGAAGGTCGGCACACGCAATCGGTTGGAAGGCGAGGTCATCCAGATCAAGTGCGGCACCGTCATGTGTCTGCTAAAGGTTCGTCTGCCGGGGAGCCGAGATGGAATCGGTGATGACCCGCGATTCGTTCGATGGGTTGGGGATTCAGGGCGGCGATACCGTTCAGGTGGCGGTGAGCGCCCTGAATGTCCTGCTCTTGAAGCAATGAGGAAGAGCAAGCTTTCGGAGGAGCAGATCCTCGCGGCCTTCGAGCGGTAGCGCGCGTCCTCGGCCGTGTCCTCGACGGAGCGACCGCGACAAGAGTGAGCGGTATGGACGTTGCAACACTGCAGTTCATGAACGAAGGAGAGCCCGAGGAAGGGTACGAGCCCGGCCGAGGAGCTCGAGCATGGTGCGGAGCAGCTCGCAAGCACCGTTGGGAAGCTCGCTCCCGCGTCCGGCGGCAGAGCCGCGACGTGCGTCGCACGTTGGTGGCAGGGCGACTCGTGCTCATGGTTCCCAAAGCTGCGCGGGCCCGGCATCTAAACTCCGCGCGCAATGTGACGACTCGCTCCAACTCTATTTCGAGCGGACCCTGAAGCGCGCCGCTCAACATGGCGTTGGGCGTTTGTCGATAACTGACTGGGGTTGCGGAGGGCAAGAACATGTCGGTATCACCTGAGAACGGCGTCGTGAATCTGCCGAGCCTGCATTCAGTCGATGAGACAACGCAACGACTCGTGCGTGTTCTCGAGCATGCTGGGATGACAATATTCGCGCGAATTGATCAGCAGGGCGCTGCCCGGGCCGCGGGCGTCACGATGCAGCCTATGACACTCGTGGTCTTTGGCAGCCCGACAGCGGGGACGCCGTTGATGCAAGCCTATCCGGGCTTGGCGGTAGACTTGCCGCTCAAGGCCCTAGTCTGGGAGGACGTTGAGGGCAGGGTTTGGGTCAGCACGAACTCGCCGGAGTATCTTCAGCGGCGGCACTCCATGGCGGAGGCCCCATTCGCGGGCGTGCCGAGCCTGTTGGCACGGGCGTTGGAGGCGAGCAGCCCGAGTGTGTGACACCTGCGTCGGAATGCGCCGGCATTCTACAAGCCGTGTCCAACTAGCGGTTGCACCGGACGCGGCGCAACCGGTGCCGTACGATTCGTCAGTGGCCGTTGGGCCGCGCCGGTGAACCTGGCGTTAGCGTGGCACGACGGGACACGAGAGTTGGTCTTCGGAGCCGCTGGAGTTCCTGAACGGTTGGCAGCGATGACCCCGCGACCGGAAACCAACCTGCTCATCTTCCCCATTCGCTTTTTCCCCTCGTCATCTTCAACCTCCAGACCACAGAGTTTCGGGTCTTGTCCTTCTGTTCCTTGGACTATCAGGCCGGGAAAGAGTTCCACCGCCCAGAGCGGCCCTGTCAACGAGCCCAACCGGATTGCCTGACGCCCAGCAGCGCGCTCGACCCTGGCCCGCAAAGCGGCCTTGGCCGCAGGGCGAGGGGTTCGAGAACGCGATCGGTGACTGCCTCCGGGGCGCCCGCCTCTGGTGACCGTGACCACGGAGAGGCGGCGAGCCGACGCCGACGAAGCCCACCTCGAGCCACTGACCATCCGGTCAAATCCGGTGGGGATCGAACCCGTGTCCGTTACGAACCGTCCGGTGGGGGAGGGGTGACCGACGTGGAAGGGATCAGAACTGAGCTGCTATACTGGGTGCTACGTGCCGCGCTGCCGAGCAAAAACACGAAGGCCTCGGAAGCATTTATCTTCCGAGGCCTTGGGGTGGTTGCGGGGGCCGCAACCACCGATACCAAACATGCTCAGCTTCGAGCGATCTGATCTCGACGCGTTGCACGTGCGCGATCATGAACGCTCTGAAGAGGTGTGCCCAGCGACTGGCGGCTCTTCGCGCTCACGGCGACCTGAGGCTCTCGTCCCCGCTGGCCCCAGCGAGAACTTGATACCTTGGCAAATCCGGCTATGATCGATGGAGGCACGACAACACGGTGCGGGATCGACCCCAGTGGGGGCCGGGTACTCGTGGTCAGGCTTTCGGTGGCCTCTGGCCGGCCTCTGGATGTCTGGACCGACGGCGGCCGATGACGAGAAGCCAGCCCCGCCACCCACGATCTTCGAGTTGACGAAGCCGCAAGTCCCTCCGCGCTCAAGGGCATGTCCGACTCCGTCCGCGAGGCATTCTGATGCCGGCACCGGCCCCCGTCCAGGAGTGGGTGCTTCCAGCCAGACGGCAGCATGAAGAACACGCGCACGGGTATTTCGATAGCCCTCAAGAACGTCTGCGCGCCCAACGACCTCGAACACGAGGCCGCCCTTGGATGCGTTCACGCGGGCGCAGGCTCGCAAGACCCGCTCCCGCCACCTGACCGTACCCAGAATCCCCGGTCCCATTGGTCGCCAGCCTGCTCGTCGCGATGATGACCGAGTAGACGTGTTCTGTGCCGAGGTGACGGCCTACGACACGCGGTCCGCCTATTTCCAGTTAATAGCGGCGGCCAAGGCCTTGACCAAGTCCCGAGGCCAGGGCCAGAGACTTCTCGTCCGTCAACTTGCCGCCCTGGACCTTGTCCTGCACCGTGGGGATGGCGACTTCCATGTGGGAACCACCTCGGCCAGGCAGCCGTAAAAACAATCGCGGATGGCGGCCTGAGCACGGGCTCCGCCGGTGGTGGCAATAGAGCAGGTGATAATACCCACCGGCTTGCCTACCAGGGGCGACTTGTAAGCCGGACGGGAAGCCCAGTCCAGGGCGTTTTTGAGGACGCCCGGAATCCCGTAGTTGTATTCGTGGGAAACGACCAGACACGCCGGCGCAGGCCGCGATCGAGTTCTTCAATTTCTGCACGGGGTCAGGCGGATGCTCTCCGTCCTGATCGGCGTTGTAGAGCGGGATGGGAAGAGAGTGTCAAAAATCTCAATCTCAACGCCTTCCCAACTCTGTTCCGCCAATGTGCGCAGCACCGCCTTTGCTGTACGAGCCGCCCCGTAGACTTCCCGCGATGCCAGGATTTTGCGGGCCATATAGGACCTCAATTCTCCGGACTGGTCTTGATTCGAAATCCACTCTCGGCATCCACCGGCGCCGCGGGATGCCGGTGGCGCGCTCAGTCGACAATGACGACGACGCCCGTTGGCTCGCCCAGCGCCTCCACCGTTCGTTCGGCAGCTCGGTCGATGTGAACCCGAGGTTCCTCGGGTGGTTGCTGCTCGTTATAGGTGCCGGGCCCGTAGAACTGTCCATAGCGCAGCACAACGCCGCCCTCGGCGAGAACGGAACGCTCCAGTTCTGCGACAGCCTGGGCATCGGGCCCATCAGGTAATTGCCAGGCGACGCTTTGAGCCAGGATTTTCGGCGACCCGCTCCGCCGCGCGGCCTCGATCAGATTCCGGGTTCCCTCGGTTCGGATGCGAGCGTTCAGATCTGCGAGTTCACTGATCTGCGCCGCATCATCCGGCAGATCGGTCAGCTCGTTCAGCACGACGTCCGGTTTGAAGTCACGAACCGCCTGGATAAGTGCCTCCCGGTCGAAGACATCACAAAGAATCGGTTCGGCACCGAGGTGGCTCAGTAACTCCGTTTTGCTGGGCGAGCGCGTCAGGCCGCCGACTACGTGCCCGGCCTGAACCAACCGGGGAATCAGCCGCTGCCCAATCACCCCGGATGGCGCCGGCAAGAAGACTCTCATACCTCATGTAGCCCGCCTCGCACGACAGATTGTCGTCTGACATGATCATGAGCCTTTCTTTCTGGTCCGATGTTTAGACACGCCACCTTCTTCGTTCTCCGCCTCGACCTCGCCGTCAGTGACGGGCCTTCGGCCGCCTGGGGTGCATGCGCGAGCGGAGGGCACGGTTTCACGGGAAGATCGCGCTCACAGCGGCGCCTCACGGCCGACCGAGGGCGGGCCCGCGACTCTTAGGCTGGTGGCCGGCGAGTACCCAGTCGCGCTGCAACCGGTCGGGGCGCAGTCGGTCGCGGGGTTCGTCCTCGACCGCGGGGACGAAGGTCTCGCTGCTGACATCGCCGAGCGCCGGGAGAAGCCGGTAGCCGGCGGATTCGCGCCATGCCTCGATGGCAGACGCCGACGACCAATGCGTGATCAGCGCGTACATCGTGCCCTCGACCGCGGGCGTGATTTGCACTGGCGCGACGAACTGGTAGGGCTGCGGCTCGTACTCGCCGGTCAAGGTCTCGAAGCGCAGCGCGCCGGCGTCCCCGATCCCGTCGAGCATCGGCTTCAGCGAGGCGAGCTGCGCGGGCGTCAACGGGCGATTTCGTGACCAGGCGCGTCTCGCACATCAGGCGCTCGCCAAGCGCCTCGCCCGGCAGCGCGACCCGCCACTTGCGCAGGTACAGGGCGGACCAGTACTTCGCGTAACCCATCTTCTGTATCACCTGGTGACGCGGGTGACGATGCCATGCGTCCATCTGGTTCTTGCTCGCGAAGCTGCACGCCGAAATAGAGCCAGTTCGAGTTGACGATGGTGCCGACCTCGACCGAAATGAAGCCCGGCTGGCTGGTGGCGACGCGGCCAGAACCGTCCCTGGGCTCGACTAACTCGGCCTCCATGCCGGGGACAACCTTGAAACAGGATTCAAGCACGGTGAGCACATTCTTCTCAGCGGGCGTGGGTGTCATTGGCGTGTCCTTTCTGGTGAGTGGTGTGCCCCGCTAGCCGCTTGCGGAGAAACCGGCACGCACGGTGTACAACCGGCGCGCCGTAGTCCATCACGTAGAGCGAGAACCGGCCGAGCCCGAGCTGTCCTGGCGAGCGCATCGACCACGTTGGCCAGGTTCTCGAAGGTGTAGGGAAATCTCCCGCGATCCGGCATGCTGCTCTGGCCGAAGCCGGGAACGTCAGGGGCTGACGGGAAGCCGTGCAGGAGCAGGAGCGCAGGAGCATCCGATGGTCCGGCTATATCGAGGGCGTTAATCCGAGCGGTCTTGTAGTGCCCCGGCAACTGCGCGCACGGACAGGCTGTCGTCTGACATGATCATGACCCTTTCTTTCTGTTCCGATGTTGAGACCCGCCAGCTTCTTCGTTCCCGCCTCACCTCGCCGTTATGACTGGCCGGCGGCCGCCGGGAGTCCATGCCCGAGGTATTCCCCACGATTGCCGGAGGCAGATCCGGCGCGAGGTGACCCGCCCGGCACGGCCACCACAACGCCGCGGGGATCGAACGCGCTCAGGAGCGACGTCACGCTCTTCCGTCACGTAGTCGGCGAGGCGCCGCCGCAAGAAGCGCCGGGCCCGGTGCACGCGCGACTTGATCGTGCCGAGCGTGATATGCAGCCGTCTCGGCGATCCGGGGATTCGACAGCCCTTCGACATCGTGGAGGAGAAAGGCCGTGCGGTGGTCCTCCGGGAGCTGATCGATGACGTCACCGAGGACCGACTGCAGCTCGGCTTCACTTGCGGGGTCCCTCAGGCGCGTCGCCCAATCGGCCACGACCTCCGATGGCCCGCCCTTCTCGCCAAACGACGGTCGAGATCTTCCCACGAGACCTCGTTCCGCCTGCGCTGCCTTCCCCGCAGCTTCTCGTACGCCTTGTTGGCGGTGATCCGATAGATCCAGGACCCGAAGGCGGCGGCCTCTCGGAAGGTGTCGATTTTGCGGCTCGCCGTCCACAACGCGTCCTGCACAACCTCCTCCGCGTCTAGAGGCGTTGCCCGTGATTCGCATGGCCAGTCGGTGGACGCGCGCCCCCGTAGGCGCCCACGAGGGCCTCCACGGCCCCCGCGTCCTGTCGGCGCAGCTGCCCCACGAGGGCGGCGTCAGGATCAACGGCCTTTCGGGGAAGCGTGGACTCTGCTCATCGACACCGGGCTCATCGCGACCCTCAGCACGCTCTCTGAGCAATTCATCTCACTCACCTTCCCCATCGGACCGGTCTTCCCGCAATGCCGCGGTTCGGTAGGCTCCAGGTGTGATGCCCACGGCGTGACGGAACACCGTGGTGAAGTGACTCGGAGTCCGAAATCCGACCTGCCGCGAGATCTGCGCGATGGACGGCCCCCTGCGTTGCCAGAAGCCTCCGGCCCGGAAATCCGTTGCTGGACCACGAATCGGTGGGGTGGCACGCCGGTGCTGCCCTTGGAAGAGGCGCGCAAAATGATAGGGACTCATGTAGACGAACGGCCGCGAGCTCGACTAGCGACAGGTCCTTGTCGAGGTTCCGCTGGATGTACTCCGTCACTCGCCGGAGCCTGCACCCGGGAAGGGCCACGCTGTTCACTCGGGCCGGGATGGTCACGGCCTGAGCCTGCTTATCTCGGGTCCCGCAGAGCCTGCGTTCGTCGTTGGTGTCGTCATCACCACTATGTCCCCCTTCAACGTGTCTCTCTGATGCCCGGATTTTTCCACTTCAGCACGCCGGTTCAACCCCACGTTGGTGTAGTGCAAGGGAAAGCCAAGGGAGAGTCTGTGGGGGCGCGATCGCAGAAGTGCTGGAGGCGGAAGGCTTAGGGTGGACGATCCAATCTCGCGGGGTGGCCGCTTCTGGGTGCGTGAGGAGCGGCATTTCACAGATCCGCGAGAATATCGCGACGCTGAAGGACATCCGAGCCTGGGGTCCTCAACGAGATGGCTCGGATCAATTTCGCGAGGGCAAACTACGGCCCCACCCGCAACCTAGGAGCGTCAGCCCGTTGGCTTCTGAATCCCCAGTTGCGCCATGCGAGAGCGAAGCGTGCTCGGATTGACGGCAAGCCGCACGGCCGCCCTCTGGGGCCGCCAATACGCCAGCGGGTCGCCTCCAGTGCCACGACGAATCGCGGCGCGCTCCGCATCCTGGAGGGTCAGGATCTCTTGCTTCGAGTTTTGCCGGCCCGGCCGAAGCCGCCCGCTCGACAATATCGCCGATGCTCCACCACGGGGCTCCGCGCGAGACGCACGCACGTTCGAGCACATTCTGCAGCTCCCGGACATTGCCCGGCCAGGAATAGCGCCGCAGTCGCTCCATGGAATCGTCGGACACCGCGCGGAGGGGCTTCGCGAGCTTGCGCGCGAAGTGGCGGAGGAAATGCGCCACTGAGCAGCGGCACATCCTCCTGTCGCTCGCGAAGCGGTGGGACGCGAATGGGGAAGACGTTCAGGCGATAGAAGAGGTCCTGACGGAACCGCCCCGAGGCGACGGCCTGGGCAAGGTCGCGATTCGTGGCGGCGACCACCCGAACGTCGACGTGGATCGCCTCAGCCCCACCCACCCGTTCGAACTCCTGCTCCTGCAACACGCGAAGCAAGGCAACCTGCGCATCCGGTGTCAGCTCACCGACCTCGTCGAGGAACAGGGTGCTCTTCGTCGGCCAGCTCGAAGCGCCCGATCCGCCGTGCCTGCGCGCCCGTGAATGCTCCTCGCTCGTGGCCGAAGAGCTCGCTTTCGATGAGGTGGGCCGGAATCGCCCCGCAGCTCAGGCGGATCATGGGCCGCTGTCGTCGGGAGCTGAGCGCGTGCAGCGCGATCCGCGATCCGCTCCTTACCCGTGCCCGTCTCGCCAAGGAGGAGCACGGTAGAGTCGAGTCGGTCCTACCTCCCGAACCTCTTGAAGAACCGCCTGGATGGCCGGGCTCTCTCCCACAATCTCATCGAATCCCCGTTGCGTACGGATCTCGCCCTGCAGGTAGTCATTCTCGATGGCAAGGCGACCCGTAACACGATCCGCGTCGGAAAAGAGCCGGGCGGTCTTGATCGCGGTCGACGCTTGGCTCGCGAGACACCTCCAGTAATTGAAATGCCTCGGTTGTGAAGCGCCGCCGGCTGAAGACGCCGAAGTACCCCGACGAGCTCATTTGCGGAACACCAGCGGGTACCCCGCAGAATGACAGTCGCTCGTCGCGCACCCACGACTTGTTCTCGATCCGGGGTCGGACGCTACGTCATCGGTCCAGAGTGCCCGGCGGGTTTGGGCAATCTCTCCGATCTTGAGCGTGCCAACCTCCATGCGATGATGGCCGCCGTCGAGGCGTGTGGAGAGCCCCGCGCTCGCGGCGAGATGAAGTGAGAAGTCCCGTGGGGTGGGCTCAACCACCGGCGCCACGGCGGAAACACGTGACGCAGTGGGCCGCACTCTCATAGAGCCAGATGCGGGCCAGCGCGACCTCGGCGGTGGTCACGAGGGCGCTCGTGATCGCCGTCAGCACCTCGCCGACATCGCGACTCACCGTCATTTGGGCGGTGATCTGCCGAAGCACTGCGAGCGGCTCGCTCAGTCTGGAACCCGGTAGCTCTGACGTCATGGCCCCGCCGCCGCCTTCCTGTTCAGGACGCTGGGCCGCCGCGGAAGATTACTCCGCGGTGGGGCCGCCCCACCCGTAGAGGGCCTTCGATCCTGGATCTCGAGGCTGCGCGAAAGCCAACGCGACGAGGAAGACGTACGCGCCGATCGCGAGGGTCAGCCCGCCGCTATGCAGATGCGACCCGCGCCGCCCTATCGTCAAACGCCGCGAAAACGACAGAGATGTCGGAACCGGTCACTTTCCGGGCGTCGCCACCGAGTGGACTCCTCAGGTGTTCGGTGCCTCCGGCGGGGCCCCGGCCGTGAGCCAGTCCCGGAACGGCCCAGGGCAGCCGTCAGCCTCCACTCGGTGAGCACCTCGCGGGCCATGGCGCGCATCGCTCCCGTCGGCGCCGTGCCGCTCGCGAGGCAGCGCTCGAGCAGCCACGCCTCGAAACAGTCCGGCTCGGGATCGGACAGGACGGTCTGCTCGGAGGTGGCGCTTGATCACCATCCCGAGGGTGTCGGGTGTGGTGTCGCGTTTACGCCGCCGCCGCCTGCCCTCGGACGCGTCGAGGGCGCCCAGTAACGCCCGACAGGCGTCGGCCGGTCGCACGCATGTCATAGCGCCTACCCGGTCGTCCATTAGCGTAGCCCGAGCAATGCCTGGAGCCGGGACGCTCGTGGCGATGACCTCCACTCGATCACCTCGTGCGGCCGGCCGTTGATAGCCCCGCTCGAGCCCAATGAGATCGAGGACCAGGAGTGGCGAGATCCTGGAGGAATACGTGCTCAGGCGGGATCGGCGACCAGGACGGTGAGCGCCTTGACGTAGTGTCGGCATCGCTCGCAGACGTCGACCGTCTCTTGTCCGGATCCTTCCGGACACCAGTGACCCGAGATGTGCGTGACCGCGCTCTCCGCAGAAGGGACAGCGCATCGCTTCCGTTCGCCAGTCGCCGCCGCAGCGTCGGCAGCGAAGCCGGCGCTGACTGTCGAGCCCACGGGCCTCGGCAAGTGCCGGCCAGCCCCCACAGATCGGGCAGTAGCCCTCCGGCCCAGGCGGCAGGGCACCAGAGGAGTCCAGGCCTGCCGGCACGCGTGGAGCATCGGCATCGCAACGATCGGCCCCACGAGCCCTCAGGACGCCACGGTCGTCTCCTGCCGCCCGCGCGAGATCGTCGAGGCGATCCAGGTCGTCGGCCAGAGCGGTCTTCGAAGAGAGCCAGAGGGTCGAGTCTTCCGGCGGCCAGGGCGTCGACGAAGGCGCGTGGCCGACGCTCCGGCAGCCGCGATCGTCATCGCCCGATGCACCCAGCGCCGCACCGGTCCCGGAGCAATCCGGATGGTCGCGCCCGACAAGAGCGGCTGGCCGAGCGGCAGCCGAGTGCTCGGGGCGCCGGCACCGATTCCGCCCATACCGGGCGCTCCGTTTCAGCGAGAGCCGCTTCGACGAGCGACAGCAGCGGTCGCCACTCGGCATGCTCGGCATCGAGCGTGGAAAGGAGAGCTCCACCGGGTTCTCGCGGGCCATGGCTGCTATCGGGCTCGCGCAGCGAACGGCGCCGCCGATGTCGGCGTGACGGCCGATTCCCGGGCCGCTGGGTCGGCGTCCCGTAGTACATGCTGGCGCCCGCGTGGATCTCGAACCGGCCCGGCCGGATGATTGCCGACGTCGGCTCCCGGGCCCGCCGCCACGAGTCCGCTCGGCCTCCGGGCTGGTGCAGCCGAAGACCGCCATCACGCCACCAGGGCGCACGGAGATCGAGCGCCGCCAGAGCCTGATCACAGCCGATCCGAGAGAAGACGATGACCACGCGGAGGAGCAGCCCGCCGAGAAGGACCAGCACCGGCCCTATCCATCCCGTGACGATCCGCTGCCGGCCGCCGCCACGTCGAGGACGCAGAGGCAGCGCGATTCCGCCCAGAACCGATGGCGGCCAGGAGGAGACCCCAGCCATTCAGCCACACGGTGGCGATCCGACCGAGCGATGCGACCAGCGCGGCAAGCGCGAGAGCCTCGAGGATCAGGGCCGATCGGTCGAAGCGCTCGAGCGAATACAGCGCTGCCTGGCGACACGCTCGACCCAGGAGCCGAGCAGGATCAAAAGCGCCGCCGAGGTGGACGTCCCGAAGACAAGAAGGTCAAACCAAGAAGGGTGGTATCCGCCCAGATGGGCCGATTCGTGACGGAGAGCAGCACGCCCGTGTAGCCAGCCAGATAGAGGCCGAGCAGGGCTCCGATCACCGTGAGCAGCCGACCTCCCACGCGGTCGGCCTGAGCCGCTCGAAGGACATCGGCCAGTCCGGCCGGCCCCGCTCGGCGAGGGCGCCGCGAGGAAGGAGAGAAAGGCGCACCCGCTGAAGAGCAGGAGCACCCACGCGCCGCTCGACATCGGAGAGTACGTCTTGATCATCGGCCGGAAGGTCTCGGACTGGACCAGCATGTGCCAGAAGCGCTCCGGCCGTCCGAGATCCACGGTGAGCAGGAGCCCGCAAAGGCAGACCACCGGGAACGGGACGAGATAGCCGAGACGGACCATCCGGCGATCCGGTCTCTTCGCCGAAGCTGATGCATCATGGTGGCGACGAAGTAGCTGCCTCCGGCCAGGCCGCCCAGGAAGAAGTAGGCGGTGATCAGCCATCGCCAGTGAGGCGACGCGGTGAAGAACGTGCTAGACATCCCGGGCGGCCCCGCGCTCCCGGAAGCTGAAGACGCCCAGGATCGCCAGCGCGACCGCCCCCAGCGTGGACCAGAGGGCGGACGAGCTGGAGGTTTCGCGAAGGCAGCTTCGGATCGGGCGGCAGCCCGTAGACCTCGGGCTTGTCGACGAGCAGGTAAAGGAGTTGAGCCCGCCGAGCATCGTCTCGTCGGCGCCGTAGAGGTGATGCCCGCTTCTCGCCGGCCTTGCTCGAGCTGGCCCAGCCGGGCCTGCGCCATCTTCTTCAGGTCGGCGATCGGACCGAAGTTGATGGACTGGGTCGGGCAGGCCTTGGCGCACGCCGGCTCGAGCCCCACCTTCATCCGGTCGTAGCAGAGCGTGCACTTCTGGGCGGTGCCGGAGACCGGATTGACATCGATCACGCCGAACGGGCAGGCCGCGATGCAGTCGCGGCAGCCGTTGCACGCGTCGGACTGGATGACCACCGTGTCGAACTCGGTCCGGATGATGGCGCCGGTCGGACACACCTCCATGCAGCCGGCCTGCACGCAATGCTTGCAGACGTCGCTCATCATGAGCCAGCGGCCATCACGGCGGTCGGGGCTGAACTGCTCGATGAACTTGACGTGCCGCCAGTGGATGCCGTCCAGCTGGCAGCGTGTTGTCGTAGCTGTGCCCGCTGAGCGTGCCGATGCCGCCGTTCCGCGCGGGAAGCTGGTTCCACTCCTTGCAGGCCACTTCGCAGGCCTTGCAGCCGATGCACACCGTGGTGTCGGTGAAAAACCCCATCGGCTCAGGCATCAGCCGGGCTCCCTTCGAGCGCGGGCTTGCCGGCTCGGCCATCAGAGCTCTCTCCACGTTGCACACGAAGGCCTTGGCCTCGTGGATCGAGACGTTGGGCTCGGCCACCAAGGCGGTCAGCTCGTTTGCCGCATCGCCGGTGACCAGCCCCTGGTAGCCCCAGTGAAACGGCAGGCCGACGTGGTGCACGGTGCGGCCGCCGATGGTGAAGGCGCGCACCCGCCGCGTCACGAGCGCCTTGACCCGCACGCTGCCGCGCGGGGTCGAGACCCTGACCCAGTCGGTGTTGCCGATGCCTCTTCTCCGCGGCCAGCTCCGGGCTGATCTCGACGAAGGACTCGGGCTGGAGCTCGGTCAGCCACGGGTTCCAGCGGCTCATGGCGCCGGACAGATAGTGCTCGGTGAGCCGGTACGTGGTCGCGATGTAGGGGAAGCGCCGGTCGCCCACCGGGGCCAGGGCATTGCCCTCGATCTTCCAGTACTTGAGGACGGGGCTCGACTGCTGGCGGTAGAGCGGGTTCGCCACCGGCGACTCCGCCGGCTCGTAGTGCGCGGGCAGCGGGCCATCCAGGAGGCCGCTCGGCACGTAGAGCCAGCCGACGCCGTCGGGCTTCATGATGAACGGCTCGCTGCCGGACAGGGCGTCGAGGCCCGATGGCGTCGGGCGCGCCCTTCGAGAGCGGCGCCTTGGTCAGGGCGAAGTCCGGGACGTCATGGCCGGTCCACTTCGCGCCGTCCCACCACACCCACTTCTTGCGCTCGCTCCACGGCCGGCCCTGCGCGGTCGGCCGAGGCGCGGTTGTAGAGGATGCGCCGATTGGCCGGCCACGCCCAACCCCACTCGAGCTGGGCGCTGGTGACGCCCGGAGGATCGGGCTGCTTGCGCGCGGCCAGGTTCTCGATCCGGCGCGGGAAACACGCCGCAGTAGATCCAGGAGGCGCAGGTGGTGGACCCGTCGTCCTTGAGATCGCCGAAGCCGGCGAGGTGCCGATCCGGCTCCGCCGTGTAGTAGCCGTTGATCTCCTTGAGGATCTTCAAGCGCGTCGGGCTCGCCGCGCTCGCGCTCGTGGGCATCGTCCGAGTCGTAGTCCCAGACCAGGTGCCTTGAAGCCCTGGTCGCGCGGCAGCGAGGAGGGCGCGTAGAGCGTCTTGAGCCGCCGGGCGAGCTGGTGGGTGAACCAGAGATCGGTGCGGCAGTCGCCCGGCGGATCCGCCGCCTTGAAGTGCCACTGGAGCATGCGCTGGGTATTGGTGAAGCTGCCCTCGTACTCCGCGACCTGGGCGGCGGGGAAGAAGAAGACCTCCGTCCGGATGTCCTGACTCCGGAGCTGGCCCCTCGTGATCTCCGGGCTGTTCTGCCAGAAGGTGGCGGTCTCGGTGAGCCAGTTGTCCTTGACGACGAGCCACTCGAGCTTGCCCAGACCCTTGCGCTCCACGCTGGCGTTGAGCGAGGTGGCCGGGTTCTGGCCGACGCAGAGGAGCCCCTTCACGCGGCCCTCGTTCATGGCCACGAACATCGGCAGGTGCGAGTGGTCCCCGATGATCTTGGGATGCCAGTCATAGCGCGAAGTCGTTGTCCCTGGTGGCCGCCGCGCCGTACATGGACTTGAGGTACGAGACCATGAACTTCGGCGTATTGGCCAGTATCCGCGCGGCGGTCGTCTCGGCGAGGAGCCAGTCGCGGAGCGTGTCGTGCTTCTTGAGAGCGGAGGGATGCGTTCATGTAGCCGTGGATCGAGTGGTAGAGCGTCGGCATATCGGTGGAGCCCTGGATCGAGGCGTGGCCCCGGAGCGCCATGATGCCGGCGCCCGGACGGCCGATATTGCCCAGGAGGAGCTGGAGCAGCGCGCAGCAGCCGATGGTCTGAGGGCCATTCGTGTGCTGGGTCCAGGCCACCGCGTACGCGAACGACGTGGTGCGGTCGCGCCCGGAGTTGGCCAGGATGGTGTCGGCAACCTCCAGGAAGGTCTCCTTCGGGCAGCCGGTGACGCGCTCCACCATCTCGGGGGTGTAGCGGCTGAAGTGCCGCCGCACGATCTGGAATACCGTCCGCGGATGCTGGAGCGTCTCGTCGCGCGGCGGGAGCGGCGTGAGCAGGGACCGCACCAGCGGGTCGAACGGCGGCCCGGACGGCGGCAGCGGCGACGCGCGGCCGGCCTGCGTCGCCGCGTACTGCCACGTTGCCCGGATCGTACTGGCCGACGAACCCGTCGAGCGGCCATTCCTTGATGCCGGGGTGTACTGCATGAGGCCCGAGAAGACTCCGTCCAGGTCCTCCGGTGTCCTTGAACGCGCTCGCCGATGATGGTCGCCGCGTTCGTGTAGCTGACGACGAACTCCTTGAAGAACGGATCCGTGTTCCAGCGCTCGCTCTGCAGCACGTGGTTGATCAGTCCGCCCAGGAAGGCCACATCCGAGCCGGACCGGATCGGCGCGTGGATGTCCGCGACCGCGCTGGTACGGGTGAAGCGCGGATCCACGTGGATGAGCTTGGCGCCCCTGAGCTTCGCCTGCATCGGCCACCGGAAGGCCACCGGATGGTTTTCCGCCATGTTCGATCCCTGGATCACGACGCAGTCGGAGTCGAGCCATGCTGCGCGGGTACATGGTCGCGGCGCCGCGCCCGAACCTGGTCCCCAGCCCGGGGACGCTGGAGCTGTGTCAGATTCGGGCCTGATTCTCGATGGCGACGACGCCCGAGGCCGCGCATGAGCTTCTGCTGGATGTGGTTCCACTCGTTGTCGAGGGTGGCCCCGCCCAGCGAGAGGATCGCGGTGGTGCAGTTCACCAGCTTGCCGTTCTCGAGCCGCTCGACGAAGGTCTCGTCGCGGGCCTTCTTCACGAGCTCCGCCACCCGGTCCATGGCGCGATCGAGATCCCACACTTCCCACTCGGTGGCGCCGGGCGCGCGGTGGAGAACCTTGGTCGCGCGATTCGGGTTGACGTGGAGCTGGTAGATGGCCGCCCCCTTGGGACAGAGGGCACCCTCGCTGTGGGGACTCCGCGGAGTCGCCCTCGATGTTGACGATCTTTCCTGCCACGGTGTGCACGAGCGTGGCGCACCCTACCGAGCAGTAGGGGCAGACGCTGGGCGTGGCCTTGGCCTGCTTGATCCGGAGCTCCTGCGCCTGCGGCGAGCGCAGGGGCCAGGCTCACCCCGAGGCCCGCCAGGCCTCCTGCCGCCGTGCCGGTGAGACGGCCCGCGGACAGGTTGAAGAAGTCACGCCGTGACAGATCCATGCCCCCTCCTGCTCAGGGTGAAACTCCGGCCCTCTTTATCCGCTCCCTCTTAGGAGGAGATCGAGGAGCGATCGACACCAAGGCGGGGGACGCGGCCGGCGTTTTCCGCAAGAATTCGCAAGGGAGGATTCAGTCCACGAGTTGCGCGCAACCGGGTAGGCGGCCCCGCTATTGCCGCGTCAGCGTCAGGCGCCCCCGCCGGTCATTGCGGGCGCCGAGGTTCGACGCAGTTCGAGCATGCCCGAGACGTCTGGGCCTGACACGCGCCCAGCATCACACGAGCGGCCTCACCGAATCGTCAGTGTGCTGACGCCAGTTCCTCGGGTCGCCGGCACATCATCGAGGGTTCCCGACCGGTCGGCGATCCACCGCCTTGCCGAAAAATCGTCAGACCCGACGGGCGCCTGGCGGAGCACGCGAATCAGGCGATGACGACGGGCCCGCCTGAACGGAAGATAGAGAGCGAAAGCGCCAAGGAAGAGGACAATCAGACGGACGCCCAGGTGGACCGCAGTCTCCGTAACCGCATGGCTGAGAAGATATCCGAGCCCGATCCACCCTCCCGGCCCATGTCAGCGCGCTCGCGGCGCCGTAGCAGAGAAACCGGGTGATGCTCGTCCGGGTCGTCCCCGCCAGTCCGCTGGCGATCGCGTTCAGCTCCGGCAGGAATCGGGCGCCGAGCTGGAATGCCCCGAGGTGCGCGCTGAACGCATGCTGAGCGCGATGTGGATCAGGATTCCGGCCCCCGGCGCGAGCCGGCCCAGACTCTTCACCGCCCGCTCGCCGCGCCATCGACCCAAGGCGTACCATGTCAGGTCGGCAGTAAGTGACGCGCACGACCGCGAGGGCAACAACGACCGCCAAGCTCAGGTGGCCATTCCCGCCAGCGCGCCCGCGGCGATCAAGGCGGGGATCACGGGCACGGGGACTCCGGCCTGATTGGAGAAGACCCGGGCGAACAGAAACCATGTCGCGTGCTCAAGAATCACGGGGCGTCGTCCTTTCCTGGTCGCGGGCGTCGTCTCCCACCCGCTTTGTCCTCGCTATTGTGACGCGAGACCAAGCAGGACGGGTTGCGTCGCCGCTTCGAGAGGGCAAGAGCCCGGATACGGCTACGATCAATACGTTATCCGATAAATGTCGCCCCGCCACGGATCCGCTCTGACCGGCTGACCCGGAAGGACCGGCGCGATGCCGCCTAGATAGCCGTTCCCCGCAAGAATTTGCCAGGCGGCCCCGGCCCGCGGAACCGGACACCGGCCGGCAGCCCTCTAACACAGGTAGGACAAGGATTCTTCCTCCCTTGGAGGGCACCGATGCTTCGTGGCGCGTCGAGACACGATGAGCTGGGCAGACTATGTGGGTAGTCAAGCTCGCTCGCTCAACCGTCCCTACAACCTTCATCGTCCTCGCGCTCCTCATCCTCATCTTGAGCCCCGTCGTCATTCTCCGAACTCCCACCGACATCTTCCGAACATCGACATCCCGGTCATCGCCGTGGCCTGGCAGTTCACCGGCCTGAACCCGGAAGAGATGGAAGGGCCGGATCACCACCGGATTCGAGCGGGTCCTCACGACGACGGTGGACAACATCGAGCACATCGAGTCGACGACGGTGAGCGGCCAGTCGATGGTCAAGATCTTTCTGCAGCCGAATGCGCACCTCGATACCGCCAACGCGCAGGTGACCGCGATATCCCAAACCGCCCTCCGCCAGCTGCCGCCCGGCGTCCAGCCCCCTGATCATCAACTACAGCGCGTCCACCGTGCCCATTCTCCAGCTCGCCCTGTCCGGCACTGGCTCCGAGTCCGAGCTCAACGACGTCGGCCTGAACTTCCTGAGGACCCAGCTCGTGACCGTTCCCGGCGCCGCCATTCCCTATCCGTATGGCGGCAAGCAGCGGCAGGTGATGGTCGATCTGGACCAGAAGCTGCTCCAGTCGAAGGGCTCGTCCCCGCCGACGTCGTCACCGCCCTCGGTCAGCAAAACATCGTTGCTGCCGTCCGGCACCGCGAAGATCGGCGAGTTCGAGTACGACGTCGGCCATGAATGCCAGCCCGCGGACGGTGGCCGAGCTGAATGATCTTCCCATCAAGGTGGTGGGCAACTCGACCATCTATCTCCGCGACGTCGCTCACGTGCGCGACGGGTTCGCGCCCCAGACTGAACGTCGTCCGCCAGGACGGCGAGCGCGGCACCCTCGTGACGATTCTCAAGACGGGCACTGCGTCCACCCTCGACGTGGTGAGCGGCATCCGACAGCTCCTGCCCCGCGTGATCCCGACGCTGCCGTCCGGAGTTGAAGATCCAGCCCCTCGCCGATCAGTCCATCTTCGTGCGGGCGGCGGTGAACGGCGTGATCCGCGAGGCGGTGATCGCCGCCTGCCTCACCGCGGTCATGATCCTGCATCTTCCTCGGGCAGCTGGCGCAGCACGGTCATCATCGCCGTCTCCATCCCGCTGTCCATCCTGACGCTCGGTCATCGCCCTCGGCCTGCTCGGCGAGACCATCAACATCATGACCCTCGGCGGCTTGGCCCTCGCCGTGGGCATCCTGGTCGACGACGCCACCGTGACCATCGAGAACATCGAGCGTCACCTGGAGGAGGGCCACGGCAGCGCGCGACGCCATCCTCGACGGCGCGGCGCAGATCGCGGTGCCCGCGCTCGTCTCGACGCTGTGCATCTGCATCGTGTTCCTGCCCATGTTCTTCCTCGGCGGGGTCGCCGCGCTATCTCTTCGTGCCGCTGGCCGAAGCGGTGATCTTCGCCATGATCGCCTCCTACATCCTGTCGCGGACGCTCGTGCCCACGCTCGCCATGTACCTGCTCAAGCGCCACGGCCGAAGGCGCGGAGCGGTCGCGCAATCCGCTCGTCCGCGGCCAGCAGGCGTTCGATCGCGGGTTCGAGCGGGTCCGGCTCGGCCTACCGCGACCTGCTCGACCACGCTGATCGACCGGCGGCTCGTCTTCATCCCGGTGTTTCTCGCCGCTCTGCCTCGCCGGCTTTCTTGCTGGCTCCGCGGCTCGGCGAGAACTTCTTCCCGGACACCGACAGCGGGCAGTTCATCCTGCACGTGCGGGCCCAGAGCGGGACCCGCATCGAGGAAACGGCGCGGCTGACCGACCTCGTGGAAGCGATCGATCCGCCGCGAGATCCCGTCCGCATGAGCTGGACGTGATCCTCGACAACATCGGACTGCCCTACAGCAGCATCAACTGGATGCACAGCGCGTCCGGGGTCATCGGCGCCGGCGACGCGGACATCCTCGTCTCCCTCGAAGAGCGAGCATCGGCCGACCGCCGACTACGTCCGGATCCTCCGACAGAAGCTGCCGCGCCGAGTTCCCCGGGGCGACCTTCTACTTCCTGCCCGCCGACATCGTGACGCAGATCATCAACTTCGGCTTCCCGCGCCCGATCGACGTCCAGATCGACGGGGCGGACGTCGAGGGCAATCGCCGCGTCGCCGAGCAGATGCTCAACGAGCTCCGTCAGGTGCCCGGCCTCACCGACCTCCGGATCCAGCAGCGCTTCGACTACCCGAGGTTCGACGTCATCGTCGACCGCACCAAGGCGGGACAGGCGCGGCTTCACCACCGCGGGATCTCGCCAACAGCCTCCTCGTGTCGCTGAGCGGGAGCTTCCAGGTTACGCCCACGTTCTTCCTGAACTGGCAGAACGGGGTGAACTACAACCTGGCCACCCAGACTCCGCAATACCGCATCCAGTCGCTGCAGGACATCCAGAACATTCCCATCAGCACGCCGACCACGACCCGGCCCGGCATCCTCGCCAACGTCGCGTCGATCACGCGCGCCGAGCGAGATGGCCGTGCTGTCCCACTACAACATCCGCCGGGTCGTGGACATCTACGGGGCCGTGCAGGACCGCGACCTCGGCGCGGTGGGTCGCGACATCGGCGCGGATCGTCGACGCGAGCCGAACGCTCCTGCCGCGCGGTTCAGCTTCGTCACCGTGCGCGGGCAGATCGAGACGATGCGCACGTCCTACATCGGCCTCGCTGACCGGGCTCGGCCTTCGCCATCATCCTCGTCTACCTGCTCATCGTGGTGAACTTCCAGTCCTGGCTCGATCCCTTCATCATCATCACCGCGCTGCCCGCGGCGCTCGCCGGCATCGTGGTCTTCCTGTTCCTGACCGGCACCACGCTCAGCGTCCCCGCGCCTCATGGGCGCCATCATGAGCATCGGCGTGGCGACCGCCAACAGCATCCTCGGTCGTGGCCTTCGCCAGGGAGCGCCTGCGGCGAGCACGGGCAGGCCGTCGAGGGCCGCCATCGAGGCCGGCTATCACCCGGTTCCGTCCCGTGCTGATGACGGCTCTCGCCATGATCATCGGCATGGTGCCCATGGCGCTCGGGCTCGGCGAAGGCGGCGAGCAGAATGCCCCGCTCGGGACGGGCGGTCATCGGCGGGCTCTTGTGCGCCACCGTGGCCACCCTCGTCTTCGTGCCCGCGGTATTCGCCATGCTGCACGGCCGGCGCTCCTCCGGTGACCGCGCGATGACAACGGAAGAACCCGGGCGCGGCGCCCGACGGCGCCGCCAGTGGGTGAGGCGCCGTCGATCGCGGCATCTCTCCCTCGCTGTCCTGCTCGCGCTCGAGCGCGCTGGCGGGCGCCCTCGCCATAGGCATCTATATGGGCATCAGCGCCCGCAGCACCGCCGACGCCAGGCTGAAGCAGGCCACCGCAGGAGGCGGCCGTCCCCGTCGTGAACGTCGTGTCCCCGTAGCCCGGGCGCGCCGACCCAGGAGATCCTGCTGCCGGGCACGACCCAGGCCTTCACCGGACGCGCCGATCTAGGCGCGCACGAACGGCTACTTGAAGCGCTGGTACTTCGACATCGGAGCCCGGGTGAAGGAGGGACAGCTCCTCGCCGAGATCGAGAGCCCGGAGATCGATCAGCAGCTCATGCAGGCCCGCGCCGATCTCGAGACCGCCCGGGCCAACCTGCGACAGGCCGATATCACGGCGGCCCGCTGGCTGGATCTCCTCAAGACCGACTCGGTGTCCAAGCAGGAGACGGACCAGGCGGTGAGCAATCAGAGCGCGATGAAAGCCACCGTGGACTCGAATGCCGCGAACGTCCGCCGGCTCGAGCAGCTGCAAGGGTTCGAGAAGATCTACGCGCCGTTCGACGGAGTCGTCACCGCGCGCAACGTCGACATCGGGGTCTTGATCGACGCGGGGGCGACGACCCAGGGCGGCCGGGAGCTCTTCCACATGGTGGCCATCCACAAGCTCCGCGTCTTCGTGGCCGTCCCGGAAGTCTACTCGCGGGCGGCCAGCCCGGTGGCGAAGCCGTGCTCACGCTCGACGAGTTCCCCGGGCGAACGTTCCACGGCACGCTGGTGAGGAACGCCAACGCCATCGACCTCGCGTCGCGCACCCTGAATGTCGAAGTGGACGTGGACAATCCCAGCGGCGAGCTGCTGCCCGGGGCTTACGTGTTCGTCCACCTCAAGCTGCCGAAGCAGGTCCCGTCCGTGACGATTCCCGCGAACACGCTACTCTTCCGGGCCCAGGGGTTACAGGTAGCCGTGGTCCGAGACGGCGCAGGCGCAGCTCGTACCCGTGACGATCGGGCGCGACTACGGGACAACGGTCGAGATCCTCACCGGGATCCAGCCCACCGACCAGGTGATCGTCGCCCCATCGGACTCTCTCACCAGCGGGACTCGTGTCCGGATCGCCCACCGCGCCGGCCGCCGCGGGGCAATGAGCGGCGCGAGCCGCCGGTCTCGCCGGGCTCGCGTTCGTCGCCGTCCTCCTGCTCGGCGGCTGCATGGTCGGCCCCGACTACGTGAAGCCGTCGGCGCCCATGACGGACGCCTACAAGGAGACGGATGGCTGGAAGGTGGCCCAGCCCAGCGATCACCTGCCGCGGGGCCGGTGGTGGGAGATCTTCGGCGATTCCCAGCTCAATGCGCTGGCCGAGGAAGTGGGCGCGGCCAACCAGAATCTGAAGATCGCGGAGGCCAGGCTGCGCGAAGCCCGGGCCATGGTCCGCTTCAACCGGGCCGCGCTCTTTCCCACCATCTCGGCCAGCGTCGGCGCCAGCTCCGTCCGCGAGTCGGCCAATCAGGCCGTTCCTGTCGCCGAACGCGAACACGGGGAGCTCCGGCGACTTCATCATGTCCCTCGACCTGTCGTACGAAGTGGACCTGTGGGGCCGCGTCCGGCGGACGGTGAGCGGCGGCGCGCCAGGAAGCACAGGCCACCGCGGCCGACCTCGAGACGGCGCGCGCTCAGCCTCCAGGCCGAGGTGGCGATCGACTATTTCGAGCTGAGAGCCGCCGATGCGCAGAAACAGCTCCTGGAAGACACCGGTGAAGGCCTTCGACGGCGGCGCTGCAGCTCACGATCGCTCGCTTCGAAGGCGGGGCTGCCCCGAAATCCGACGTCGCCCAGGCCCAGACGCAGCTCGATACGACGCAGGTGCAGGCTGACCGACGTCGCGGTGCAGCGTGCCCAGCTCGAGCACGCCATCGCCACCCTGATCGGCAAGCCGCCGGCGGCCTTCAGCATACCCGTCCAGCCTCTGGACAGCCGGCCTCCGGACATCCCGGTGGGTCTGCCGTCACAGCTCCTCGAGAGGCGGCCGGATATCGCCGCCGCCGAGCGCCGCGTCGCCGAGGCGAACGAGCAGATCGGCATCGCCAAGGCCGCGTTCTTTCCGACGATGCTGCTGAACGCCGGTGTCGGATTCGAGGGCGCCACGCCGGGCACCTGGCTGACCGCGCCGAGCCTCTTGTGGGCGGTGGGGCGTCCTCACCCAGACCATCTTCGATGCCGGCCGCCGGCGCGCGACGTCGGATGCGACCATCGCCAGCTACGACGCGACGCGTGGCCGCCTACCGTCAGACCACGCTCACCGCTTTCCAGCAGGTCGAGGACAACCTGGCCGCGCTGCGCATCCTGGAGCAGGAGGCGCAGCGAACAGCGGCGCGCCGTGGAGTCGCGCTGCTGTCGCTCCAGCTGTTCACGAACCGCTACCAGGGCGGAGCGGACAGCTACCTTCCCGTGATCATCGCCCAGACCACCGCGCTCAGCAACCAGCGGAACGAGATCGACATCCTGCGCGCGTCGCATGGACGCCAGCGTGCTCCTCGTGAAGGCGGTCGGCGGCGGCTGGGACGTCGCGGAGCTGCCGAAGCCGTAGGCTCGAATGCGGTAGGCTCCAGATGAGGCCGAGTTTGCCCGGGCGCCGGCGGCAGCCGCCGCGAGGACACTCTGTCCGGCCCCCTCACCGGCTCTTGACGGTGTCCCCGATTGCCTGAGCACCTTCCTGCAGAGCCGCCTCAGCATTGCGGTGTCGTGGACGCTCCGTGTTGCCGCCGCCTATGATCTTAGGTGCCTCGACTACTCGGCGGCGTCTCTGACGCCTGACGGCACGTTCATCGCTGACTCCGTGCTCCCACCGGAGCGCCTCAAACCGCATCATGATCGGAGCCTCTATGACGGGGTCCTCGGCCAACCCGTACAGGCGTGTCTCCGGTGCGAATGAGGCGTAAAGGACGGGCCCTGAGACGTCCGGAAGGTGATCCGGTTTCCTCACCACGATCGCAGCACCGACCAGTTCTCCTTCTTGGAAAGGTTATTCGCCGACTTTCCGGGGAGTGATCGTCTCTGTAAACGTTCCGTCATCACCAATCCGAAGGACACAGTCGGCCTCGTCCGTGTGAAGAAGGCACTGACCCAGCTGAAGCTTCCGCGCCACGTGCCGCTGAGCCCGCTGGCGGGAGCGAGGGCGGCTCGAACGGGACTGAACTCAGATCCACCACCGGCCCCGGCACAGCCGCCTAACCGCCGCTACGATACGGCAGGACTGCGACGAACGCTCGCGTTTTCATGTTGACCCTCCTTTCTTGTGGATGCGGATCGTGGGCAGAGAGATGTTCTCTCCATCCTTCTCGCAAGATTTCGACAGCGGCGGTTCATCACACCACCGCCGACGTCCTCGTGCACTTCTCCCTGGGTTCAGCGGGTAGTAAGGAGGCGTCAGCCACGACCCGGCCCTGTGCCCCCGTGTCGTGTTCTGTGCGCTTTGTCGAAGAATGAGCACCTGCCCCGACGCCAGTGGCGTCGCCAAACCCGGAACGGAGACAAGGCGGCCCACCCTACACGGCAGTGTGCGATGGACGCCTGTCTCGTCGAGCTCGTCGGCCGGTCAACCGACAACGGAGGTTCTATGCGAGACGATTCACACGCGCGCCTGCTCAACCTGAGCCGTCGGGCATTTCATCTCGATCACAGGCTCTTCCGCAGGGGCGGCGGCCCATCGTGAGTGCGCGCCGCGTCGAATCGCACGTGCCGAGCGCGGATCGCCCGCGGCGGTCGCGGACGGGCCGAGCATCGAGGGGCGCGGTCCCGGTCACGCTGCGCATCAACGGCAAGGAGCACCAGCTTCGCGTCGATCCGCGGACGACGCTGCTCGATTGCCTCCGTGAGACCGTCGCCCTCACCGGAACGAAGAAGGGCTGCGACCACGGGCAATGCGGCGCGTGCACGGTGCACGTGAACGGCCGGCGCGTGAACTCGTGCCTGAGCCTGGCCCTGATGCACGACGGGGAAGAGATCACGACGATCGAGGGCCTCGGCACGCCCGACGCGTTGCACCCGATGCAGGCGGCTTTCGTTGCCTGCGACGGATACCAGTGCGGATATTGCACGTCGGGCCAGATCATGTCGGCCGTCGCGCTGCTCAAGGAACCCTGCGGTCCCGACGACGCGGCGGTGAAGGAACTGATGAGCGGCAACATCTGCCGCTGCGGGGCCTATCCCAACATCGTGGCCGCGATCCAGCAGGTCCGCCGAAACGCCTAGCCGCGAGCAGGAGCGATCCCATGCACACCTTCGAATTCATTCGGCCCGCAGATTCCGCGGCGGCGGTCGCGGCTGCCGCGCAGGCGAAAACCGCGCAGCAGGGCGCGGACGTGCGGTTCCTCGCCGGCGGAACGACGCTGCTCGACCTGATGAAGCTGAACGTCGAAACGCCCGCGCGGCTCATCGACATCAACCGGTTGCCGCTCGACAAGATCGAGGCGACGCCTGACGGCGGGCTGAAGATCGGCGCCACCGTCCGGAACTCGGATCTCGCCCACCATCCGACGGTGCAGCGAGACTACGCCGTGCTGTCGCAGGCGCATTCTCGCCGGCGCGTCGGCCCAGCTCCGCAACATGGCGACGACGGCCGGCAACCTGCTCCAGCGGACGCGGTGCATGTACTTCCGCGACACCGCGATGCCCTGCAACAAGCGCGAGCCCGGAACCGGCTGCCCGGCCATCACCGGCAGCAACCGCACGCTCGCGGTCCTCGGCACGAGCGAACATTGCATCGCGACCAACCCGTCGGACATGAGCGTGGCGATGGCCGCGCTGGAGGCGACGGTGCACGTGCAGGGACCAAAGGGCTCGCGCGCCGTCCCCATCGGCGACTTTCATCTCCTGCCCGGCAGCACACCGCACCGGGAAACAGTGCTCGAACCGGGCGACCTCATCACGCACGTCACGCTCCCGCCGCCCATCGCGGGGAGCAAGCAGGTCGTATCTGAAGCTGCGCGACCGGGCGTCGTACGAGTTCGCCCTGGCGTCGGCAGCCGTGGTGATCACCGTCGCGGGCGGGAGAGTGACGCGGGCGCGCATTGCCCTGGGCGGCGTGGGCACCAAACCGTGGCGATCTCCCGAGGCCGAGGCCGCGCTCGTCGGCCAGCCGGCCAACGCGACGAACTTCCGCAAGGCGGCGGAAGCGGCCATGCGCGACGCCAAACCACAGAGCGAGAATGCATTCAAGATCGAGCTGGCGAAGCGCTGCCTCGCGCACGCACTGCAAACGGCCGCGACGAGCTGATTCCCCCGAAGGAGCGAGCATGCCGACAGACACAGAGCAGCCCGACGATGTCACCGATCGGTCGCGACACGCCGCGCGTGGATGGCCCGTTGAAGGTCAGCGGACAGGCGCAGTACACCTCCGATTTCCACTTTCCCGGGATGCTGTATGCCGTTCCGGTTGAGGCGACGATCGCCAATGGCCGCGTGGTCGAGCTCGACACGGCCGCGGCCCAGAAGATGCCCGGCGTGCGGGCTATCTTTCATCGCGAGAACATCGGAAAGATCTTCCGCTCGGTACAGGGACCGGGGTTCGCAGGCATCATTGACGAGCGCCGCCCGCCGTTCGAGGACGACGTCGTTCGCTACTACGGCCAATACATCGCGCTCGCTGTGGCGGACACGTTCGAGACCGCCAAGGCCGCGGCCGATGCGGTTCGGGTCACGTACGCTCAGGACAAGCCGAACGTCGACACCGATCTCAAGGCGGACGACGAGCCCGACGTGGTCGCCACCACGTTCGGCACGCGCGACGCGCCTGCAGAGCGAGCGCGGCGACGCCGAGCGCCGCGTTCGCCACCGCGGCCGGTCAAGCTCGACCAGACCTATGTCACGCCGGCCGAGACGCACAACCCGATCGAGCTGCACGCGACGACCGCGATCTGGGACGGGTCGACGTTGACCCTGTACGAGGGGTCGCAGGGGGTCTTCAACCTCCGGGGCATCCTCGCGCAAATGTTCGGCTTGCCGCAGGAGCGCGTCCGCGTCATCACCAGATTCCTCGGCTCGGGCTTCGGCGGCAAGCTGTGGCCGTGGACGCATTGTCCGCTCGCCGCCGCAGCGGCGCGGCAGCTCGGCAAGCCGGTGCAGCTGGTGGTCAGCCGCAAGATGATGTTCCAGACGACCGGTCATCGGGCGCGCACCCAGCAGCGCGTGCGCCTTGGCGCGACGCCCGAGGGCAAGCTCGTCTCGCTCCAGCACGACTACGTCTACGACAGGTCGATGCTCGATGCCCACCACGAAGACTGCGGCGAGGCGACGGCGTTCCAATACAGCGTGCCCAACCTCCGCGTGACGTTCGGACGCGCCAAGCGCAACATCGGCTCAACCGTCGACATGCGCGGCCCCGGCGCCGTGCCCGGGCTCTACGCGACCGAGTCGGCGATGAACGAGCTGGCCGAGCAGCTCAAGATCGACCCCGTCGAGCTCCGCGTCATCAACGAGCCGAAGATCGACGAGGCGTTGGGCATTCCGTTCTCGTCGCGCCACTTGCTCGAGTGCTTCGAGCTCGGCGCGGAGAAGTTCGGCTGGTCCAGGCGCACGCCCGAGGTCGGCTCGATGAAGCGCGACGGCCTGACGCTCGGCTGGGGAATGGCCGGGTGTTCGTGGATCGCCGCGCGATTCCCGCCGAGGCGAGCGTCCAGCTCCGCGACGACGGCACCGCCCGCGTCGCGTGCGGCACGCAGGACATCGGCACCGGCACGTACACGATCCTCGCGCAGCTCGCCTCGCAGAAGACCGGCGTGCCGCTCGACAAGGTCGAGGTCGCGCTCGGCGATACGTCGCTGCCGGAAGGCCCGATCTCGGGCGGCTCGATGGTGACCGGCTCGGTGGTCCCGGCCGTCTTTGCGGCGGCCGACAACGCGATCGCCTCGCTGCTGACTGTCGCGACGGCAACGCCCGGATCGCCGTTCGAGAAGCGCCAGCCCGACGAGCTGGCATTCGAAGGCGGCCGGGTCTTCGTGAAGGCCGACGGCGCGGCCGCCGCCGTGCCGTTCGCGGATGTGCTCCGGCGCGCCAACCTCCGCCTGGTCACGGGCAGCGGCAAGTCCGAAGCGACGTTCGGCAATCCAAAGCCGAAGTTCTCGACGCACTCGTTCGGCTGTCACTTCGTCGAGGTCACGTGGCAGCCGGAGATCGCCCGGCTGCGCGTCAGCCGGGTTGTGACCGTCATGGACGCGGGCCGCATTCTCAACCCGCTGGCCGGCCGGAACCAGATCGAGGGCGCGGTCGTGATGGGAATCGGCATGGCGCTGCTCGAGCACACGTCGTACGATCCGCCAGACCGGCGCGCCGATCAACAGCAATCTCGCCGACTACGTGGTGGCGGTGAACGCCGACGTGCCGCCGATCGACGTGCATTTCCTCGACTTCCCGGACAAGGAGATCAACGCACTGGGCGCGCGCGGGATCGGCGAGATCGGCCTGGCCGGCATCGCCGCCGCCATCACGGACGCGGTGCACCACGCGACAGGCGTTCGCGTGCGGGAGCTGCCGGTGAAGATCGAGCACCTGTTGGGGTGACGCGTCCCTCCCGAGGGTCGCGATCGGGGGCGACGGATGGCGCGTGACATTGTCGCGCAAAGATCTTCTCGTACGATTGGCCGCGATCGGCGTCAGGCTGGCCGGAATCGTCGGCCTCTTCGCCTATGCGGGCGGCTGGCTCTCGCCGCACACGCTGTCGCCCGCGTCCATGATCGATACCTTCGAAAAGGTAAACGGACGGCACCCCGGTTTTCGTCGCAACCATGCCAAAGGCGTGTGCGTGAGCGGCTACTTCGACAGCAACGGGCGCGGGGTCGAGCTGTCCAAGGCCGCCGTCTTCCCTGCCGGTCGGGTGCCGGTGGTCGGACGGTTCGCGCTGGCCGGAGGGCTGCCCTATGTAGCCGACGCCCCCTCGACCGTGCGCAGCCTGGCGATCCTGTTCAAGCTGCCGGACGGCGAGGAGTGGCGGACGGCCATGATCGACCTCCCGTGTTTGTCGTGAAGACCGCCCAGGCATTTCACGATCAGTTGCTGGCATCAGCCGCGGATCCGGCAACGGGCAAGCCCGATCCGGACAGGATGACGGCCTTCCTGGCCGTCCATCCTGAAACTGTAAGCGGCCATGCAGGTGATCCGCGAGCATCCAGGTTCGTCCGGGTTCGACAACAGCACTTACAATAGCCTGAACGCCTTCCTTTTCATCTCGGCCCAGGGCGCGGTGGTGCCGGTTCGTTGGTCAATGGTGCCGGTCCAGCCCTTTGTGCCCGTCGGCACGGCGGATCCCGGACGAGCGACAAGAACTACCTCTTCGATGCATTGATCGCGAGCATTCATAGCCGTCCGCTGCAGTGGCGCCTCGTCGTCATCGTGGGCCGGCCGGGAGATCCGACCAATGACGCGACCGTCCCTGGCCGCCGGACCGGCAGCAGATCGACGTCGGGACCTTGACGATCGACCATGTCGAGAGCGAGGACACCAGTCCGACGCGGGACATCAATTTCGATCCGCTCATTCTGCCCGCCGGCATGGCCGCGTCGGACGATCCGCTGTTGAGCGCCCGCTCCGCCGCCTATTCGCAATCGTTCACGCGCCGCGAAGGCGAAGCGCAAGCAACCCAGCGCGATTTCACCCGCCGAAGCAGGAAGGTGACCATGCCCACGGAGCCTCGCACGCGATTCGCCCTCCAGTCACGCGTCCTGCACTGGCTGATGGCGGCGATGCTGCTGGCCATGCTGTTGATCGGCGTCTCGATGGTGGCCTCGTTGGGAGACTACCACCGCCTTCTGGCCATCCATCGGCCGCTCGGCATCGTGATCTTGATGCTGGCGGCCATCCGGCTGATCAATCGACGGCTCACCACGCTCCCGCCGTTTCCTCCGACGATGTCAGCGTGGGAACGATTGGCCGCTTCGTCGTCCGAGAAGCTACTCTATGCCCTGATGCTCGCCTTGCCGCTCGTGGGCTGGGGCATGCTGTCGGCCGGGCACTATCCGATCGTCATGTTCGGCCGGATACACCTGCCGCCTATTCTTCCCGCCCATCCTCTGCTCTACAGCATCGCTGCGCAGGGCGCACACGGTGCCTGCGTTTCTCCTCTTTGCGACCTTTCTCGCCCACCTCAGTGCCGTGCTGTTCCACACGTTGATCATTCGCAGACGGGCTCCTCGGCCGTATGGCCGTATGGCCTCAGCAAGAAAGAACGTCAAGTGGTGATCAGCCCCGAGCGCGGAGCTCATGGGGCCGGCATGCGCCGGCGTCCGCCGCATCACGGTGCGTCCTGGAAACTCCTCGCCGGGTCCGCTTCCTGCGATAGCGGACAAACAATAGTGCCCTACCGGTAGAGGCAGGCGATGAGCTTCTCCGAGGCCAGCTGGATGGCCGCCTTCGAAGCCGGCGTACCGGCCAGCGCATTCAACATGACGAAGTCGTGATGCGTGGCGAGGAAGCGCACGGCCGTCACCTCGACACCTGCCTGCATGAGCTTCCTCGCGTAGGCCTCGCCCTCGTCGCGGAGCACATCGTTCTCGTCGACGATCACCAGCGCCGGCGGCAAGCCCTTCAACCGCTCCGCGGTCGCCGAGAGCGGAGACGCCGTCACCTTCCTTCGGTCCTCCTTGTTGGGAGCATAGGCGTCCCAGAACCACTCCATGGCCGCCCTGGTCAGCCACGGCCCATTGGCGAACTCCTCGTACGACTCCTGAGAGAGGCTCGCATCCGTCACGGGATAGAAGAGCACCTGGTAGCGGATCGCCGGTCCCTTGCGCTCCTTGGCGAGCTGCGTCACCACCGCGACCATGTTGCCCCCGACGCTGTCCCCGGCCACCGCGAGTCGGCTCGTGTCGAAGCCGAAGTCCTTGCCGTGCTCCGCGATGTACTTGGTGGCCGCATAGTCCTGCTCGATCGGCACGGGGAACTGCGCCTCCGGGGACGGCGTGTAGTTGACGAACACAAATGCGGCGTGAGTGCCGGTGACCAGATCCCGAAGCAATCTGTCATGCGTGTGCTTGCTGCCCAACACCCAGCCGCCCCCATGGAAGTACATCACGACCGGCAGGGGGCCTTGGCGCCCTTGGACGATAGATGCGAACGGACACCTGCCCCGTCGGGCCCACCGGCAACACCTTGTCTTCGACATCGGCGGGCAACGCCGTGACGTGGCCCGCCTGCGCATCCTCGAGTACCTTCCGGGCCTCCTCGTACGAGAGCTCGTAGATGGGCTTCCCTCCCTGCGCACTGAGGGCATCGATGAAGGCTTGCGTCTTGGCCTCGAGGATGTACGGCCTCTGCTGCGTGATCATAACCATCTCCCTTTGTCTGAGACGTAACCCTGCCAGTTCCCTGTGCACCGCTCACCACCCCGCCCCGAGTACCATGTCATACAGCGAAGGTATGACCTGCGGGGCGGCGTTTCCACTTCTCGTTCGGCCCGATACCAATCCACCTCCGGCGATCCCATGGGACGACCGCGATCTTCCCAGAAGCGGTAGGCAAGCTTCGCTAACGTCCTCGTGTTCGTGACCGTTCATAGCTCCACCCCCTTTCAGCGGTCGCCGCCGATCCGAATTGCGTGACGCGGCCATGAATGGACTACTTCTCGAGCATGGGCCGAGCATGGTCACCGTTCTCCCAGTTGGGCCTTGAGATCGCGAGGAATGCTGGGGCCTGCCGGAACATGCGAATCAAGCGATGGCGGCGGACTCGCTGGAAGGGGAGATACAAGGCGAAGGCGGCGAGGAAGAGGACGATCAGACGGATGCCGAGGCGAACTGCCGTGTCCGTGAACGCATGGCTGAGAAGATACCCAAGCCCCATCCACCCTCCCGCCCACGTCAGCGCGCTCGCGGCGCCGTAGCAGAGAAACCGAATGATGCTCGTCCTCGTCGCACCGGCCAGTCCGCTGGCGATCGCGTTCAGCTCAGGCAGGAACCGCGCGGCGATCTGGAATGGTCCTATGTGAGCGCGGAAGACATCGCTGAGCGCGACGGACCAACATGCCGGCAGTCGGCGCGAGCCGACCCAGAATCTTCAACGCCCGCGCGCCGCGCCATCGGCCCAGGCCGTACCACGTCAGGTCCGCCGCCAGAGCCGCCCCGACCGCGATGCCAACGATCACGGCCATACCCAGGTGGCCATTCCCCGCCAGCGCTCCCGCGCCGACCAAGGCGGGGATGACGGGCACCGGGATCCCGGCCTGATTGCAGAAGACCCAGGCAAACAGAAACCAAGTCGCGTGCTCCAGAATCATGGGCGTCTCCTCTCGATCCGCGGCAATTCCCCGACATGGCACACGACAGATCGTCCGCCGTTCAAAGGGCACGAAGGAACACAACCAGGTCTGCCTTCTCCTCGGGCGCTCAGCTGAGTGCCCGAGAATCAGATTGAAGAACTCCACCGTGTCATCCAGGGTCAGGAGCCGGCCGTCGTGCAGGTAGGGCGGCGAATCCTTGATACCCCGCAAGGGGAAGGTCTTGATGGCGCCATCCCCGATGGCCATCATGTTGTTGATCAGCACCGGCTTGAAGAACCGCTCTGGCCTGAAGGTTGTGCATCAGGTTGTCGGTGTAGTAGGGCGGCACATGGCAGGTCGCGCACTGGCCCTTGCCAAAGAAGACGGCTTGCCCCCGCAGCTCGGCGGGCGTCGCCTTCTTGGGATCGAGCTTTCCGAATACGTCCAGCTTCGGCGCCGGCGGAAAGTCGAGGATCTCCTCGAACTCGGCCATGAAGTGGACCTGGCTGCCGCGCTCGAGGATGTTGACGCCCTTCTTGGTGGCAATCACCGGATCCCCGTCGAAATAGGCCGCCCGCTGCTCGAACTCCGTGAAGTCCTCCACGGTCTTCAGGGCACGCTGGGACCCGAACAGCCGCTGGATGTTGACCCCGCGAAGCGTCGTCGTCTCGATGCGATGGCGGAACTGCTGCGGGCGGATGTCGCCCACCAGATGGGAAGCCCCGTTCGTGTGGCCGTTCTGGTGGCAGTCGAAGCAGGCCACGCCGAGGCTCGGGTGCTCGCTCCGCCGATCCGCCGTGGCATTGAACTGCTGCTGGGGAACGGCGTGAGCAAGAGACGCAGGCCCTCGAGCTGCTTGGGGTTCAGGATCCCGTTGAAGAGAGCGTAGTAGTTGTCGGTCGTCACCAGCTTCCCTGCGAGACGTCGCCCAGATCCGGGCCGCGTGGTCAGGTAGATCGGCGCCGGGAACTCGGGCAGGAACCGGTCGGGCAGGTCGAAGTCGAGATCGAAGCGGGTCAGGTCGCGGCTCGTCTGCTTCTTGACCTCGGTGATCATGAACAGCGGAAAGACCATGCCGCCCTCGGGATGATTCGGATGGGGCAAGGGCATGAAGCCGGCTGGATATAAGCCCTTGTCGCGAATCTCCGTCGGAGCTCATCGTCCCCAAGCGCATCCCAGGTCGCGCCCGCCGGCAGTTTGACGCGGACGCCGTCCTGGACCGGCTTCCCCGGCTCATGGTGACGCCGGCGGCGGGACGGTCGCTCAGGTCGTAACGCGCGCCCAGCAGATCCATCTGGCGCTTCATGATCGCGGCCTTGGCCCCGCTCATGCGCGTCAGAACCGTCCCGAAGTCCTCCTCGTTCACCGGTAGATAGCTCGACGGTGGCGGGTCGGGCTTGGCGCCGGTCTGGGCCCGAACACCTGCCGTGCCTATGGCGATCCCGAGGATCAGCAGGCCCACTGATACCGTCGCGGCTTTCCAGGACCCGCGCATATCGACCCTCCCTTTCCACTCGGACTTTCTCTCGGTTCCCGTCCCGGCCATTCGCTCGGCGAAGCGCGCCTGCTCTGCTCCGCCCTTGCGATGACGTGTCGCCCACTCGGGTTGCACGACCGACTTTCTTCGGCAAGATCGTGACAAGCACATCCGGTAGGAAATGCCTCATCTGATCGCCACGCCGCAACATGCCTACCAGCCGACGACAGGCACAATGTCGCATTCTTGCCCGAAACACCGTCATCGGGCGCCCCGCGCGCGCGAAGCCATCGAAAGGTTCGAGGCTTATGAAACGGTTCGCGTGGGTTCTCGTGCCTCTTGGGCTCCTCGTGATGGCGCTCTTCTGGCTCGAGCTCGCGTCTCACCGACGACCGAGCCCTGACTGCTCAGGGCGTGATCGTGATTGTCCCCGGCCCACGCGGGATGCCGATGGAATGCGTGTGCGACGAAGGAAGGTTGGCGACGTGTTTCAATCCAGGACCATGAGGTTGTGGTCCCCGGATCTGGTGCTGGCCGGGAGAGGCTTCACGGGCGTCTACAATCGTGCTGGCTCGAGGTTCGCTCCCATGTAGTCGCTCAAGCGCCGGCGCAGGAAGAGGCGTGCCCGGTGCACACGCGACTTCACCGTGCCCAGGTTGGCATGCAGCATCTGGGCAATCTCGGGATTCGGGAGCCCTTCGACATCATGTAAGACGAGGGCTCGTGCGGTACTCGGCCGGCAGCTCATCGATGGCCGCGCCGAGTACCGACTTCAGCTCATCCTCGATCGCCGGGTCCGTCAGCCTCCTCGACCAGTCGACCGCTACCTCCACATGCTGGCTTCTCTCATCGAAGGATGGGGCAAGGTCTTCCCATGACACGTCGTTCCGCCTGCTCCGCCGCCCCCGCAGCTTCTGGTAGGCCGCGTTGGCGGTGATCCGGTATACCCACGAGCCGAAGGCGGCCGCCCCCGGAAGGTGTCGATCTTGCGGCTCGCCGTCCACAGTGCGTCCTGCACGACCTCCTCCGCGTCGGAGGCGTTGCCCGTGATCCGCATGGCCAGCCGGTAAACGCGATCTCCGTAGGTGCTCACGAGGGCCTCAGCCGCCTCCGCGTCCCCTCCGCGCAACTGCGCCACGAGGACAGCATCTGGATCGATGGCCTTTCGAGGGAAGCGCGAACGCTGCTCGTCCACCCCCGGCTCCTGATGAGTCTGTTCCATCACGCTTCCAATGCTATCCATCTCACTCTCCTTCCCCGCTGAGCCGGTCTTCCCGCGTCACCGCCGCTCGGAAGGCCCCCGGCGTGATGCCGAGGACGCGGCGGAACACCGTGGTGAAGTGACTCGGCGTCCGAAACCCCACCATTCGTGAGATCTGCGCGATCGACAGCTCCCGCGTCGTCAGAACGACGCGGGCCCGGGCGATCCGTTGCCCGGACCACGAATCGGTGGGGCGGCACGCCCGTGCTGCGCTTGAAAAGGCGGGCAAAGTGGAACGGACTCATACAGACGACGGCCGCGAGCTCGGCGAGCGGCAGGTCCTTGTCGAGATTTCTCTCGATGAACTCGGTCACCTGCCGGACTCTGCACCCGGGAAGGCCGCCGCTGGTCGGCGCGGCAGCCCGCAAGCCCGGCTCGGGAGCGAACGGAGCGACGGGCTCTTCCCACGTCAGCGTACTCATAACACCCTCCCACGTATGGCCGGTGCCCAGCACCGGGCTTTCGTAAGTTGTGTCCGAGTAGGACTGAGCTCTCTCCTTACTCGGAGAGCAACGAACATGCCGGTCAGGCCTCGGCGGAGAAGGGAGCGTAAGTACTTGCTTTCCCGAAAGAAGCGATCCCGTGCGATCCCTCGGTCATGCGTCCGAAATTCGGACGTCGACCGAGACTCGGACGACTGGTGCGGAAAGCGGAAAGGCTAGCGGACGCTGACTCTGGCGCCGGGGACCAGCTTGTCGAGGCCGTACTTCTTGACTTTCAAGTAGAGCGTGCTCTTGGAGATCCGGAGCTCTTTGGCCACAAGGGTCAGATTGCCATGACACGCAAAGATGGCTGCTCTGACCGCGTCGACCTCCACCGCTTCCAAATCCACGACCATGGAGGAGAGAGGGGAGCGCTCGCTTGATCTGCGTTTCGTGGAGCGACGAAGTGAAATCCTCAGGGAGATCCGAGACTGTCACCACCTCTCCCGTCGCCATCAGAACCGCTCCCTCGACGACGTTGCGCAATTCCCTGATGTTTCCCGGCCAGCGTATGTCTTCCCAGTGCGGACTAGCGTCGCCGGTTCAAAGCGCTTGACGTGTGTCCCATGGCGCAGCGACGCTTCGTGACCGAAATACTCGACGAGAGCCGGGATGTCCTCCCTGCGCTCACGCAGGCGCATGGGATGTGGAGCGAGGTCACCGAGATCCGGTAGAACAAGTCCATTCGGAACCGGTGAGCTTTCGCCTCTGCCCGCAGATCCTTGTTGGTCGCGGCGACCAGTCTGAACTCGACCGTTCGTGGCTTGGCGCCCCCGAGCGGATACACCTCGCCCCCCTCCAGAACGCGCAACAAGTAGGGCTGCAGCTCCAGCGGCATCTCTCCGATCTCGTCGAGAAACAACGTTCCACCGTTCGCCGATTCGATCTTCCCAACCATACCGGAGCGTCGGGCACCGGTGAAGGCACCGTCTATATAGCCGAACAGCTCGCTCGCCAGAAGGTCTCGCGGCAGACCCCCACAGTTCAAAACCACGAAGGGGCCGTCTTTGCGGGGCCCCTCATCATGAAGGGCGCGAGCAAATCTCTCCTTTCCGACGCCCGTCTCGCCGAGCAACAGCACCGGGACATCCACCTTCGCCAGCAGTTTGGCCTTTTCCAGCGCCTGTCGCAGAAGCTCGCTGGTGCCGACGATCCGGTCCGTGCTCCCCCGGGTCGACGCCGACGCTACGGGTTGGGACGCGGGCTTGGGCTCCTTGCCGGCTCCTTCCCCACCGGAGCGGTTCAGGGAGAGCGACGAGTGTTCCTAAGCGCTCTCCTCCACGCAGGATTGGTTCGACCCATTCCGCGTTTAGCCATTCCGGCAGCCGCCCCTTGCCGGCTCCCTTCTCCGATGTCCAAGGCGTCGATTTCTCTGACTCGGCGCCGATTCGAGCTGGACGCCCATCGTCCTCAGTGAGCGAGCGGCGTGCGGATCAATCTCGACCAGACGGCCTTTGCGGTCAAACAAGATCAAGCCTCCCGACGAGGGCCGCCCCAGACCCGCCTGAAGAAGACGGTGCTGCAATTCCATCTCGCGTCTGGCCAACTCCCCTTCGATGCGGCCGGCAGCGATCACCGCCAATGACAGGCAATGGCGGCTGAACGAATCCCTCTGCCCGGATACGTCCAATACTCCAAGCACCTCGCCGTGGATCGGATCGCGTATCACGGTCGCCGAACAGGTCCATGGTTTGATTCCCGAACAGAAGTGCTCAGCGCCGTGAACCTGCACCGGTCCAAGGATGGAAAGCGCGGTGCCGATGGCGTTCGTGCCGCAGGCGCGCTCGTCCCAGTCCGCTCCGGCTTCGAGCCGGATATCCCGGGCCGCTTCCACTGTTGCTGGGTCGCCCACGGTTTCGAGGATCACGCCCGTGGGATCCGTGAGGATCATGATGGTCCCGGACTGCGACAGGAAGTCTCGGGCCTGTTCCGTGATCGACACACTCGCACCGATCAGGTCACGGTGCGCATGCTGGAGGGTCGCGAGAGCCTCCTCCGGCAGTGGGGCCGCAGCCTGCGAGCGCTCTGGATCAACTCCCGAGGAGGTACAGCGCTCCCAGGACCCTTCGATCACGTCCCGTACGGCATGAGGGGGCAATTCACGTCCACGCAGGAATTGCTCCCACGCGGCCATAACCCGTCTTTCCTGTTCCGGATGTGGAAAAGCCGAGAACGCCTCCTTCGGTGTCATCTAGCCTCCTCCACTCCACGCAACCGGATTCTAAGCGGGGAATACTTTGGGAACGGTAGTAGGCTCGACTGGACGTGTCAAGCGCGCCAAGCAAGAAATTGAAAGTGAGCGCCTCTTTCCGCACGACGCGTTTTCAAAACTCGGTAAGTAGTACCCGGCTCGGCTCCGGGCTCGCAGGGCAACGAGGAGAACACAGGGGCCCGGTTCCGGTAAGTACGACGCTGCGAGGGAGGATCCTACGTGAGGGTTACGGCAGGAACCAGATAGGCATCCCGGCGGAACAGTCGTCACCGTCCTTTCTGCTGCGACGTCATACGGTTTTGAGCGATTGCCCGGGCGCCGCCACCGGTCAGGCGACTGGCCAAGCGTGCTTCCTCCGCCGCGCCTGCTGCTTCCGATATGGTGCCGGCGGACTACGGGGCCCCGGCGGAATTCATGGGCAGGAACGACCCGCATAACCCGGCCCTGGCCGTCAAGAATGGTGACCGCCGATACTGGCTCGTCGTGATTCGGAAGTCTGATCTCGTCCACGACTGATCGTCGACTCATTGCCGCCTCCCTCGTCATTGATGTCTGCCCGCCTCTTTCGAGGCGCAGGCGGTGCTCGCCGGCGGGCCGACTGAGCATTTCCGCAAGAACACGACATCCGCCCTCCGTGAACCATCAAAGCACGCTTGCACCACGCCGCCATCCACCCGGAGGGCGGCACCGTTGGTGGCGGCGGACAGCGGGCTGCACACGTAAGTCACCAGATTGGCCACTTCTTCGGTCATCGCGAACCGCTTCAAGAGTGAAGACGGACGGACGGTTTTGAAAAACTCCTCTTCAAATTCTGCAAAAGGTTTGCCGCCGCTCAGCTGTCCCGCAAATTCCTCTATCCCGGCGGAGCGGGTTGGACCGGGCAACACCGCATTCACCGTGACGGCAGTGCCGGCGCACGATTCAGCCAGGCCGCGCGAAACGGCAAGCTGCGCGGTCTTCGTCATACCGTAGTGGATCATCTCGGTGGGGGTGTGGATCGCGCTCTCGCTGCTGATGAACACGATGCGCCCCCAGTTCCGCTCCTTCATGCCGGGCAGATACGCACGGCTCAACCGCACGCCGCTGAGCACGTTGACCTCGAAGAACCGCCGCCATTCCTCGTCGGCAATATCCTCAAACGACTTTGGCTCGAAAATGCCGAGATTGTTGACGAGAATGTCCACGAGCGGGAACCGCTGGAGCAGCGCCTCTGTCGCCGCCGCGGTGGAGAGATCACCCGCGAAGCTTTCAATCCTGGCATCCGGCACGGTCTGATCGATTTGCTCCTTCGCCTCCCCGACCGCTTTCTCCGAACGGCCGTTGACGATGACTCGTGCGCCTTCGCGAGCCAGCCCGGTGGCGATGGCAAACCCAATGCCTTTGGTGGAGCCCGAGACGAGGGCTGTCTTGTCAGTTAGCCTCAGATTCATGGAGGATGAGTTCTCCCTCTATCTGTCGACGCTGTATCTGCCCACGGAGATCCCTTCCTCGATTCTTTCCGCAAGATCACGATAGCGGGAATGGAACGCGAGCTGGAACGCCTCCCCGTGTTACGGTGCCTTGGGCGCCGGGTCCTCTCGCTTCGTCACGTCCGCGGGGGACGGCAGCTCGGCCGCCGTCCAGCCGCCACCGAGCGCCTGGACGAGCAGGACGGCGGCGGCCATGCGCCGGCCGCGAATCTGGATCGCGGTCACTTCGTCGGTCAGCGCGATCGTCTGGACGGTGATCACGTTGAGATAGCTGACGGTGCCGGCCTTGTACTGGTCGGTGGTCAGCTCTCACCGGAGTCCTGCGCCGCCTTCACCGCCTCGTCCTGCACGCCGTTCTCTTCCTCCAGGATGCGAAGGGCGGCCAGGTTGTCCTCCACTCCCTGGAACGCGGACAGCACCGTCTGCCGGTACGTCGCGACGGTGCCGTCGTAGGCGGCGCGGGCCGCGTCGGTCTGCGCGCGCCGCAGGCCGCCGTCGAACACGGTCTGCGAGATACCCGGCCCCACCGACCAGAAGTGGCTCGCCGCGGTGAACCACTTGGCGAGGCTCGAGCTCTCCAGCCCGCTCGAGGCGTTCAGGGTGACGGTCGGATAGAACGCGGCCACCGCGACCCCGATCTGGGCGTTCGGCGGCGGCCACCCGGCGCTCGGCCGCCGCAATATCCGGCCGCCGCTCGAGGAGCTCGGACGGCACCCCGACGGGAATGGCGGGCGGGGTGGCGGCGAGCGGGACCGCAGGAAGCGAGAAGGTCGCCGGCGCCTGCCCCATGAGCAGCGCGATCGCGTGCTCGAGCTGAGCGCGCTGGACGCCCACGTCGATCGCCTGGGCCTGGGTGGTCTTGAGCTGCGTCTCGGCCTGCACGACGTCGGCCTGGGAGGCGACTCCATTCGCGAACCGATCCTGCGTCAGGCGGAGAAACTTCTCGAAGTCGGAGACCGTCTCGTCCAGCAGCTGCTTCTGGGCGTCGAGGGTGCGCAGCTGGAAGTAGTCCTGGGCCAGCTCCGCCTGGAAGCTCAGGCGCGCCGCTTCCACGTCACCCGCGCTCGCCTGGGCGCTGGCCCGGTTCGACTCCACCGTGCGGCGGATTCGTCCCCAGACGTCCAGCTCCCACGAGAAGTCGAGGCCGCAGCATGAAATCCGACTGCGGCTGGCCTGAGGAGCCACTCACCGACGACGTCCCGGAGGACGTCGTGGACGATCCCGAAGCCGAGCGCTGGGATGACCGTCGTCGATTGGCGGAAACGCGTGTACCCGAGCCCAAGCGTCACGGTGGGAAAGTAGGCGGCGCGGGCCTCGCGCACGAGTGCCCGGGCCTCCCGGTACTGCGCCTCCACCACCGCGAGGTTCTGGTTCGAGATACTCACGCGCGCCTCGAGGGCGTTCAACTGGGAGTCGCCGAAGATCTCCCACCAGGGGCCCCGGGCGAGGGCGTCCTGGGGGCGAGCGACCTTCCAGCCGTCGAGCTCCTTGAAGGCGTCGGGGACTGAACATCGAGGGCCTCACGTAGTCGGGTCCCACCGTGCAGGCGCTGGCCAGCAGAAGCAGCGCACCGGCGAGCGCGAGCGGTGCGCCGAGACGCGTGCGAGCACTCCTCATGGCTCACCGCTCCGGCGCGCCGGTGGCCGCGGCGGGCGAGAGTGGCCGCCGGGTACCCGCGGACCCGCGCGCCCACCACAGCCGCACGCGGTCGAGATAGAGATAGACGACCGGCGTGGTGTAGAGCGTGAGCGCCTGGCTCACGATCAGGCCGCCCACGATGGCGATGCCGAGCGGCCGGCGCAGCTCCGACCCGATGCCGGTGCCCAGGGCCAGCGGCAGCGCGCCGAGGAGCGCGGCCATGGTGGTCATCATGATCGGCCGGAAGCGCAGCACGCACGCCTGGTAGATCGCCTCCGCCGGGCTCTTGCCCTCGCGCCCGCTCCGCCTCGAGGGCGAAGTCGATCATCATGATCGCGTTCTTCTTCACGATGCCGACCAGGAGCAGGATGCCGATCAGCGCGATGACGGTCAGGTCGGTGCGGCACGCCAGCAGGGCCAGCAGCGCGCCCACGCCCGCCGACGGCAGCGGTGGACAGGATGGTGAGCGGGTGGATGTAGCTCTCGTAGAGCACGCCGAGGACGACGTACACCGCGAGGAGCGCCGCCGCGATCAGCCAGGGCTGACTGGCCAGCGAGGCCTGGAAGATCTGCGCGGTGCCCTGGAAGCTGCCCTGGATGGAGGCGGGCAGCCCGAGCGGCCGCACCGCGGCCTCGATCGCGGTCACCGCGTCTCCCAGCGCGACGCCCGGCGCCAGGTTGAAGGTCAGCGTCACCGACGGGAATTGCGACTGGTGATTCACCGCGAGCGCGGTCTGGGTGGGCTCGTACCGGCTGAACGCGCTCAGCGGCACCATGCCTCCCTTGGAGGACGGGAGATAGATGTCGCCGAGCGTCTCGGGCGCTGCCAGAAGCGCGGCTCGACCTCCATGACCACGTGATACTGGTTGAGCGGGCTGTACATGATCGCGATCTGGCGCTGGCCGAACGCGTCGTCGAGCGTGTCGTCGATGAGCTGGGGGTGATGCCGAGGCGCGACGCGGTGGCCCGGTCGATCACCAGCGACGACTGCCGTCCCCTATCTTGCTGGTCGCTGCTCAGATCGACGAGCTGCGGGAGCGCGCGGAGGCGTTCCGCGACCCGCGGTCCCCACGCGTCGAGCTCGCGGACGTCGTCGCCCTGGAGCGTGTACTGGTACTGCGCGTTCCCCATGCGGCCGCCCGCGCGGACGTCCTGCACGTCGCCTGGAAGAAGGCGGGGGCCCCCGGCACCACGGCCACACGCCCGCGCAGCCTCGTGATCACCTGGTCGGCGCTGATCTTGCGCTCCGCGAGCGGCTTCAGCATCACGAACAGGCGCGCGGTGTTGGTGGCGGTGCTGGGCCCGTTGCCCTGGGCGCCCGTGAATCCCACCACGTTCGCGACCGCCGGGTCGTGCCCGACGATGTCCACGATCTCGGTCAGCTTGGCCTGCATCGCCTGGAACGAGATGTCCTGCGCCGCCTGGATCGCGCCCTGCAGCCGCCCGGCATCCTGCTGGGGAAAGAATCCCTTCGGGACCACCCAGAAGAGATAGCCGTTGAGCGCGACGGTCAGGAGGGTCAGGGCAAGCATGCCGCGGGGATGCCGGAGCACCCACGCGAGACTCGTCTCGTAGCGCCCGCGCATCCACTCGAAGCGCCCGCTCGCTCGCCCGGTAGAGCCGGCCGTGCTCGCTCGGTCCGTCTCCCGGGCGAGCAGGGTGGCGCACATCATCGGGGTGGTGGTGAGCGACACCAGCAGCGAGATCGCGATCGCGGCGGAGAGCGTCATCGCGAACTCCCGGAAGAGGCGGCCCACCAGGCCGCCCATCAGGAGGATGGGCGTGAACACCGCCACCAGCGAGAGGCTGATGGCCAGCACCGTGAAGCCGATCTCCCGCGCACCGCGGAGCGCCGCCTCGAGCGGCGAGAGACCGGCCGCCCGATGCCGCGCCACGTTCTCCAGCACGACGATGGCGTCGTCCACCACGAATCCGGTCGCGATGGTCAGCGCCATGAGCGACAGGTTGTCCAGGCTATAGCCGAGCACGTACATCACCCCGAAGGTTCCCACCAGCGAGACCGGCACCGCCACCGCGGGGACCAGGGTGGCGCGGAGGCTGCGCAGGAAGGCGAACACCACCAGGGTCACCAGCAGCACCGAGATCACGAGCGTCACCTCGACGTCGTGGAGCGAAGCCCGGATGGTCTGGGTCTGGTCCATCACCACCGACATGGTGATGGCCCGGGAGATCGCGGCCTGGAGCTCCGGGAGCAGGCGGCGCACGCCGTCGACGGTGTCGATGATGTTGGCCCCCGGCTGCCGGAAGATCACCAGCAGCACCGCAGGCCGCCCGTTCGCGAGCCCGGTCGTCCGGATGTCCTCGACCGAGTCCTCGACGCTGCGCCACGTCCGCGAGCTGTACCGGTCGCCCCGCCCGGTAGGCGATGATCACGGGGGCATACTCCGCGGCCCGGAGGAGCTGATCGTTGGTCGCGATCTCAGAGGCCCGCGTCCCGTCGCCCAGCTGGCCCTTGGGCCGGTACTGGGTGGTCGCGGCAAGTGCGCCCCGGACCGTCTCGAGCGGGATGCCGTACCGGTTGAGCGCGGTGGGGTTCATCTCCACCCGCACCCCGGCAGCGAGCTGCCGCCCACGATGACCTGGCCGACACCGGGTAGCTGGGAGAGCTTCTGCTGCAGGATGCTGGAGGCCGCGTCGTACATCTGCCCGCGGCTCGAGGGTGTCGGAGGTCAGGGCCACGATCATGATGGGCGAGTCGGCCGGATTGACCTTGCGGTAGCTCGGGTTGTTGGGCAGCGTGGGCGGCAGGTAGCCGCGGGCCGCGTTGATGGCGGCCTGCACGTCGCGGGCGGCGCCGTCGATGTTCCGGGAGAGGTCGAACTGCAGCGCGATGCTCGTCGAGCCGAGATAGCTGGCCGACGTCATCTCGGTGAGGCCCGCGATGCGACCGAACTGCCGCTCCAGCGGCGCCGCCACCGACGTCGCCATGGTGTCCGGCTCCGCGCCCGGCAGCGTCGCCGTGACCTGGATCGTCGGAAAGTCGACCTGGGGCAGCGGCGAGACCGGGAGCAGGCCCCAGGCGAGGATCCCGCTCAGGGCGAGGCCGATCGTCAGGAGCGTGGTGGCCACCGGTCGCCTGATGAAAGGCGCGGAGATGTTCATGCCGACTCCGGATCCCGCCGGAAGCGCCGCGCGAGCCGGTCGAAGGCGAGGTAGATGACCGGCGTGGTGTAGAGCGTGAGGAGCTGGCTCACGATGAGCCCGCCCACGATGGCGATGCCGAGGGCCGCCGCAGCTCCGAGCCCACTCCCTGCCGAGGGCCAGCGGGAGCGCGGCCAGCAGCGCCGCCATCGTGGTCATCATGATCGGGCGGAAGCGCAGGCAGGCAGGCCTGGTAGATCGCGTCGACGGGGGCTCTGCCCTGCGCGCGCGCTCCGCGTCCAGGGCGAAGTCGATCATCATGATCGCGTTCTTCTTCACGATGCCGATCAGCAGGATGATGCCGATCAGCGCGATGACGCTCAGCTCCTCCCGGCAGACCAGCAGCGCGAGGATCGCCCCCACGCCCGCCGACGGCAGCGTGGACAGGATGGTGAGCGGGTGGATGTAGCTCTCGTAGAGCACGCCCAGCACGATGTAGACCGCCACCAGCGCGGCCGCGATGAGCAACGGCTCATTGGCCAGGGCCGCCTGGAATGCCTGCGCCGTCCCCTGGAAGCTCCCCTCGATGCTCGCGGGCAGCCCGAGCCGGCGGATCGTCGCCTCCACCGCCGTGACCGCATCGCCGAGGGCCGCCCGGGGCGCCAGGTTGAACGACAGCGTCACCGCCGGGAACTGCCCCTGGCGCGAGACCACAAGAGGGGCCGTAGTGGGATAGGCGCGGATCATGGTGTCGAGCGGCACCGCCACCGGCTGCCCGCCAGTCGTGCCGGTGACGTAGATGTCCCGGAGGGCCCCCGCGCTCTGCCGGAACTCGGGCTTGACCTCGAGCACGACCCGGTACTGGTTGAGCTGGGTGAACATCGTGGAGACCTGCCGCTGGCCGAAGGCGTCGTAGAGCGTGTTGTCGATCGCCTGCGGGCTGATGCCGAACCGCGACGCGGTGCTGCGATCCATCACCAGCGCGGTGCCGAGGCCCTGGTCCTGCTGGTCGCTGCTGACATCGGCCAGCTCCCGCCGCTCGCGCAGCACGTCCACCAGCCGCGGGGCCCATGAGGTTGAGCTCGCGCCCATCCGGATCCTCGAGGCTGTACTGGTACTGGGTGCGGCTCACCCGATCCTCGACGGTGAGGTCCTGCACCGGCTGCATGAAGAGCTGGATGCCGTCGACCCGGGCCAGCGCGGGCTGGAGGCGGCGGATGACGTCGGTCGCGCTCACGCCGCGCTGGGCCGAGCGGCTTCAGGTTGATGAGGATCCGCCCGCTGTTGACGGTGACGTTGGTGCCGTCCACGCCGATGAACGAGGAGAGGCTCTCGACCGCCGGATCCTTCAGGATCACCGCGGCCAGCGCCTGCTGCCGCGCGGCCATCGCCGGGAACGAGATCGTCTGCGCGGCTTCCGAGATGCCCTGGATGGTCCCGGTGTCCTGCACCGGGAAGAAGCCCTTCGGCACCACGACGTACAGCATCACGGTGCAGCCCGAGGTGGCGACGGCCACCGCGAGCGTCGCGGGCTGGTGGCCGAGCACCCAGCGCAGGCTCGTTCCGTAGGCCTCGATGATCCGGTCGAACGCGCGCTCGGACCAGCGGTAGAGCCGGCCCTGCCGCTCCGGGAGGCGTGTGGCGGAGCAGCCGGGCGCACATCATCGGGGTCAGGGTCAGCGACACCACCGCCGGAGATGAGGATCGTGATGCCGAGGGTGATCGCGAACTCGCGGAACAGGCGGCCCACCACGTCGGCCATGAACAGCGAGCGGGATGAGCACCGCGATCAGCGAGACGGTGAGGGACAGGATGGTGAAGCCGATCTGCTCGGCTCCCTTGAGCGCGGCCTGGAGCGGAGGCTCGCCGGCTTCGATGTAGCGTGCGATGTTCTCGATCATGACGATGGCGTCGTCCACCACGAAGCCGGTGGCGATGGTGAGCGCCATCAGCGACAGGTTGTTCAGGCTGAAGCCCAGAGAGCACCATCGCGCCGAAGGTCCCCACGAGCGAGAGGGGGACGGCGACCGCCGGGATGACGGTGGCCGGCACTGTACGCAGGAAGAGGAAGATGACCAGCACGACCAGCGCCACCGACAGCATCAGCTCGAACTGGACGTCCTTCACCGAGCCGCGGATCGTGACGGTGCGGTCGGTGAGCACTCGGACCTCGACCGCCGCCGGCAGGGAGGCCCGCAGCTGCGGCAGCAGCCGCTGGATGCGGTCCACGACCGCGATCACGTTGGCGCCGGGCTGACGCTGGATGTTCAGGATGACCGCCGGCGTGCCGTTCATCCAGGCCGCCTGGCGCACGTTCTCGGCGTCGTCGATCACGTCGGCCACGTTCTCGAGGGTGACCGGGGCATTGTTGCGGAAGGCGACGATCAGCGGCCGGTAGTCCCGGCTCGTCAGGAGCTGGTCGTTGGCCCCGATGACCGAGGACTGGTGCGGCCCGTCGAAGCTGCCCTTGGCCTGGTTGACGTTGGCGCGCGGCCACCGCGGCGCGCAGATCCTCGAGGGTGAGGCCGTAGGCCGAGAGCGCGGCCGGGATTGGCCTGCACCCGCACCGCGGGCCGCTGCCCGCCGCTGATGCTGACGAGGCCGACGCCCGGGAGCTGGGCGATCTTCTGGGCGAGCCGCGTATCGGCCAGGTCCTCGACCTGGGGCAGCGGCAAGGTCGCCGAGGTCAGCCCGAGGGTGAGGATCGGCGTATCGGCCGGGTTCACCTTTGCTGTATACGGGCGGGTTCGGCAGATCCGGCGGCAGGAGCGTCAGCGCGGAGTTGATCGCCGCCTGCACCTCCTGCTCGGCCACGTCGAGGCCCGAGGCTCAGCGTGAACTGCAGCGTGATCACCGAGCTGCCGCTCGAGCTGGTGGACGTCATCTGGTTCAGCCCGGGCATCTGCCCGAGGAACCGCTCGAGCGGCGCGGTGACCGACGACGCCATCACGTCGGGGCTCGCTCCCGGGTAGAACGTGAAGACCTGGATGGTCGGGTAGTCCACCTGGGGCAGGGCGGAGACCGGCAGCAGGCGATAGGCGAGGGCGCCCGCCAGCAGCAGCGCGGCCATGAGCAGCGTCGTGGCGACCGGCCGCAGGATGAACGGGCGCGACAGGTTCACGGACCGTTCCGCAGCGTCGATGGCCGCCCCGTCGCGAAGCCGCTCCGCGCCCTCGACCACGACCTGCTCCCCGACCGCCAGCCCCGCTCGATCGACATCGTCGTCACCGTCGGTCACCCCGACGGTGACCTGGCGGATCCCGACCGTCCGGTCGGGCCGCACCACGTAGACGAACGGCCCCTTCGGGCTCGACTGGATGGCCGCGGTCGGCACCACCGTCGCGCCGCGTCGCGTCTCGATGAGGAGGCGGGCGTTGACGAACTGGCTGGGGAACAAGCCGGTTGTCGGTGTTCGGGAACTGGGCCTTGAGGCGGACCGTGCCGGTGGTCGGATCGACCTCGTTGTCGATGGTGAGCAGCGCGCCCTCCGCGAGCTTTCTGCCGCTGCTCCCGGTCGTAGGCCTCCACCGGGCAGCCGGACGCCCTGCCGGAGTCTGCTCCAGCACGGTCGGAATGCTGTCCTCCGGGATCGTGAAGATCACGGTGATCGGCTGGAGCTGGGTGATGATGACCAGGCCGCCGGTATCGGCGGCGTGCACGATGTTGCCGGGGTCCACCAGACGGAGCCCCACGCGGCCCGTCGATGGGCGAGGTGATGCGACAGTAGACGAGATTGACCTTCGTGGCCTCGATCTGGCCCTGGTCGTTCTTGACCGTGCCCTCGAGCTGGTGAACCAGCGAGTCCTGGGTGTCCAGCTGCTGCCGCGGCACCGCGTCCGTCTTGACGAGCACCTGGAACCGCTTGAGATCGACCCGGGCGTTGTCGAGCAGCGCCTGATCGCGCTCCAGCTGGCCTTCGAACTGGGTCAGCTGCGCCTCGAATGGGCGCGGATCGATCTCGGCCAGCAGGTCTCCGCTGCGGACGATCTGCCCTTCCTGGAAATGGACGCCGAGCAGCTGGCCGTCCACCCGGGTTCTCACCGTGACGGTATTGAGTGGCGTGACCGTCCCGAGCCCGTAGAGGTAGACCCCGACGTCGCGCGTCCTTGCCGACGCCGCTACCACCGAGACGCGCGGCGAGGCCGGGAGGGCTCTTTGCGGGCCGGCGGTGGATCGCCAGTGTCCCGATAGGGCAAGCCATCCCTCCACCGATCACCACGCATCAGGAGGGCGATCAGCCCGCTCACGTAGGGATGCCGGCGCGGTGAGCTCGAAGGCCATGTTCGGCTCAGGCGCTCATCCGGGCCCGGCCGGGCCGAAGAAGGCCTCAGGACTTCTATCGCCGCGTTCACGTACTCGGCGGCGGCGCGCGCCGTTCTCAGGAGGGCGCCGAGCGGGATCATCGCGCGCCGCGCTGCCCAACCACGCACCGCAGCTCGCTCCATCGCTCCGCCACCCTCCTTCCCGGCTCGTCAGTACTCCGTGCTATTCCAGATGCTCAATCCACCCCTCGCTGTTGGTCTCAAGACACCGAGCCCGCTTGCCGTGCGCCTTCGGCCTCCGGTTAGTACCCCGGCCAGTCTCCCCAGAGCCCCCAGAAGATCGGGACGCTCTGGTTGTCCTGGACCGCTACCACCTCGTCGTTCGCCAGCTTGCTTCTTCCGTGCCTGTTCGTACTGCGCGGCGGTCCCCACGTACAGGCACTTTGCAGAGATCAGGGTCGGCATACACGTAGTAGAGGTGACCATCGCGCTCCTGGGCGACGAGCTTTCGCGCCGGCGTGAGCGTCTGTAGATGGGCGAGCTTTTCCGGCGTATCGGCGAGCTTCTGATCGAAGCCGGCGGCCGCGAGTAGCTCCTCCGTCTGCACCGTCGTCCACCGATCCTGCATGAAACCGAAGGACTCCACGGCCACCCGGTAGTACGGGGTGGTGCCCGGCACTTGCACGTCGAAGAAAGCCCGGCCCGAGGCGGGAACGGTATCGCCGACCGGCTTGATGACGCTTCCCGACGGTGCGACCCGACGCGTCGAGCTCGCTGATCCGAAGCTGGACGTTCACCGCGTCCTTTCCGTACTCGTTGTAGACGTACCCGACGATCCTGAACTGGTCGGGCGGAGATGCACCGCCGACCCACTCGACGCGGAAGAGCTGTTCGGAGAGCGTTGGATCGGCGGCCTCGGCCCGAGCCGCCAGGAAAGTCACGCTCGACACGACCGGGGCAACCGTCGTCCCCAGCAGGAGCGATATCGCCATAATGAGCAATCGCCATCGATTCATCGCTGTTCCTCCTGTCGCGTTGGCGGTCTTAACCCTGCCCGCACTGTTGTGATGGGGAGGTCGGGTGCGGAGGCTGCATCCGTCCGTCCTTTTCCGCAGGAATGCGACAGGAATCCTCTGAATGACGGCGCGCGATTTCCATCCGCGCACCAGGCTGAAGCCGAGTCGACACACTCGGTCCGAACCGGTCTTCAGACCTTGCTGCCGTCAACCACGCACGGCGCTTTAGGGCTTCACGCTGTTCGTCTGACCCAAGGCAGCTTCAAGCCCTTGGGCAAGCTTGATAGGGTCATCATTCGCCCAAAAGTGCATGTAGAAGAGCCGCGGCATGTCCATGAGGCCGTGGTTGTGGATCGCCGTCACGTCGATGCCGTGCTGCATGAGGGTCCGGGCGACGGCGTTCACTTCCTTGTCGATCAAGACGAAGTCGCCGGTAATCGCTGCCTTGCCGTCCCCGGTGGCCTGGAAGTTCATGACGGTCGTCACTCCCATGGCAGGCAGCAACTGCAGTCCCATCTCGGTGATCACTTCCGCGCGTGGGACTGTCACTTGGAATACGGCGCCCGTCCAGCGCTCTTCCCGTTCTCCCCAGGGCCTGCTCGATCTGCTTGGTGTCTAGCCCAGGCCCCCCGGCCGGAGCGGCGGCCGCGCTGCTCGCGGTACCGAGCGGCGTCCCGCTGACCGACAGTGCCTGGCGGAGCGCCGTCGCCAGCTTGACCGCGTCACCGTGGCCTTCGTAGTGCATGTACATCACGTGCGGTGACACCTCGTTCAAATGGTTGTGGACGGCGGTGACCTCGAGCCCCCTCTGAACAGGCCAGCCATGACGGCCGGCACCTCCTGATCGAGAAGCACGAGGTCGCCCATCACCATCGCCTGATCGCCCACCGGTTTGAATGCGGCGTACGATCCAAGCGCGAATCCGGCCCTGACCGGCACACCCTTCACCGTCACGGCGAGGTCGGTACGCGGCATGCCGACACGAAAGACACCGCCTGGCTGTGTCTGTCCCGGCGCTACCTAGGGCCGCCTCGACTGGTCTTCCAGTCGAGGTCCGCCGCGAGCGCCAGTTCCGGCGCGCCGACAATCCCTGCCAGTCCTAGTATCAAGATCGCATGCAATGCCTGTCTCATCAGCCGCCTCCTGTCGCACCGCAAACGGTGAAGTCACGAGTGGTCCCAGTCGCCCTATTGCCCAGGTGGTGTCGTCTGCGGGACGACCTGCACCCAGCCCGAGGGGCATTCCCGTACGTAGGGGTAGTAGGTCTTGGCGCTCGTTGCAGTAGTACCAGAAAGACGCTTGCTCGGATTGCGGTGCAGTCTGAGCCGAGGGCTTGGAGATCCCCAGCAGCTCGACCTCGAAGACGAGGGTCGCGCCCGGCTTGATGAGCGGGGGCCAGCCCTGGTCGCCGTACGCAAGGTCGGCAGGGCAGACGAGCCGGCTCTTGCCTCCCACCTTGGCGAGCTGGAGGGCTTCGGTCCAGCACTTGATCACCCTGTTCAGCGGCACTGTCGCGGGTCCGCCATGCTGCACGGAGCTGTCGAAGACGGTGCCGTCGGTGAGCCGTCCTTCGTAGTTGACCGTCACCGTGTCGGTGGCCTTGGGCGACGCCCCGGTCCCCGGCGTGACCGGGATCATGACCAGGCCGGACGCAGTTTTCATCGGCGCCCGTCTCCTGGGCCGCCTTGTCAATGAAGGCCTGGCTCGTCTTCTTCTCGGCAGCCGCCACCGCGGCCGCACGAGTTTCCTGGAGCTGTTTGATCTTCGGGCCATAGGTCTCGAGGTCGACCGCCGGCGTCCGGTGGAGGCTCCCATCGGCGAGACCAGCCTCGACCAATGCCAGCTCCGACGGGCTCAGATTGAACGGGCTAAGGCTGCGATTGATGGTCAGGCCGAGAGCGTAGAGCGTCTTTTGCTCTTCGGTCTCGAGCTTCGGTTCAGCCGCCATCGCGTTTACTGCGGTGGCGAGGATGAGGACAGTCGACCAGATCGCGAGCGTACGCATAGGATTCCTTTCTTGGGACTTCGACCTTGGGTAGTGGCCACCCGGGTCCGGTGTGGCACCGACGACGCGGCCGAACATCGGCGCCGTCAACCTACCGGGGTGGGGGCGACCTTGAGCCACCCACCCGGGCACTGTTGCGTGTAAGGGTAGTAAGCCTTGGCGTCGACGCAGTAATACCAGTACGTCGAGGCCGCCGGTGCGGACGGCGGCTGCACGTACGCTTGGGACTCCGGCTGGATCACCAGCGGTGGCGCGTAGCTGTAGGCGGGGTACGGCCACGGGAACCAGAAGGGATCCCAGAAGAAGGAGAGACCCCGAAGCCGAAACCGCCAGAAAAGCCGAACCGGTGGAAGTGGTCGAAGTGCTCGTGGCCCCCGTGGAACTCGCCGACCGTGAAACCCGCCGCCATGGAACCCGCCCCGTGGAAGCCGCGGTTCTCGAACCCGGTCCCGCCGCCCTGGTGAAATCCGCCCCCACTGCCGCCATGGAACCCGGTCCCGCCGCCGTCGTGGAACCCGCCCATGCCGCCACCGTGGAACCCGCCCATGCCGCCACCGTGGGATCCGCCCCCGCCCCCGCGGGCGAAAGCCGGCGTCGTTGTCAGAGTCAGGATAGTCAGTGCAACAATCAGCTTGCGGATCATAAGGCACCTCCTCGATGCCACGTTCCCCTTCACCTCTTAGATGCGTGACGGTCGGCTGGCGAGGCGGAGCCGTCAGTCCTCATTCGGATCTCATCGGTCTCTCATCATCCAGCCCCGACTTTCACGTTCTTGCGGAAGAATCGGTCGCATCTCCCGTGACCCGATGTCGTCCAAAAGAGTGGGAAGAGAGAAAGCGAGGTATCGCTATGGACAGGCTGAAATGTCCGAAGAAGTGGGCACACGCGGCGCTCACTGCGTTGATGATCCTGCTTGCCGTCAACACGCCCAGTCAGGCGCAGCCAACCGGCGGTCACGACTTCGGGGCTGGTCGGTCAGGCGGGGCCGGCATGCACCATGGCTTCGATGGGCACCATGGCTTCGACCGAGGTGAACACCGCCGGTTCGGGTTCGGGCCGGTCGTTCCCTCCTATGGATACTATCCTCCATTTTATAGTTACGAGACTCCGGGCTACTGGTACTACTGCCCAAGCTATGGAGCGTATTATCCGAGCGTGGCGACATGCCCGGAAGCGTGGGTGCCGGTACCGGATTCATGACGAACGCGCGCCGCAATGATCTGGTCATCAAGGCCGGGAGCATGAGCCCGGAATGAGCGTGGCGGTTGTCTAGGACCGCACGCTCACAGTGCAAGAAGAGGAGCACCATGTCCAAGGTATCGAACGTCACGGGCTTCTTGCTGATGATCCTCGTCACCGCCTGCGCGACTCCGCAGTCGATGACGTCCGTGGCCAAGGTGCCGGACAAGCTCCAGCCCAGGCTCGAACGAATCGCTGGCGATGATCGTTCCCGCAAAGGGCGTGCAGATCTACGAATGCCGCGCCAGAAAGGATCAAGCCGCGGGATACGAATGGGCGTTCGTGGCTCCCGAGGCCGATCTGTTCGACCCGCGTGGAAACAGGATCGGTCGACACTACGCCGGCCCGCATTGGGAGGCGACCGATGGCAGCAAGATCCTCGGCACGCTGAAGGAACGTGTCGACGCGCCGGCGGCCGATGCCATCCCCTGGCTGCTCCTCGACACGAAGTCCGTTGGTCCAGCCGGCTCGTTCAGCAAGGTCACGAGCATCCAGCGCGTGAATACCGTCGGTGGCATCGCCCCCAAGAACGGCTGCTCGCAAGCCACGGTGGGGACGCCGGCGCGGATCAACTACACGGCGGACTACTACTTCTTCACCGCGAAATAGGCCGCGCGCGGCTCGTTCTCCTCTCGTTCACCTCTTTTGAAGTTAAGCCGCCGTCACTGGCGATGGCGATCAACCCGTTCCGCAAGAACATGCATGTTCCCCGACTTTCTCCGGGAGGCCTGCGCGCCTTGTCCAGACCGCAGAGCGGGCCCTCAGCTACCCGAGCGCGGCGAGCCAATCTGGGCGGATTCCCAGTTCGTCGAGGGTTCTTATGACGCGACGAGGAGTACCTAGGTCACGCCAAGCCACCGCGGACAACCGCATGACCGCGAGCGTCTGGGGGATCTCTCCAGCACGGCCCGTGAGAAGTTGGCTCGCGGTGCCAACTCGTAGGCCCGCCGCAGGGCCCACCGCTCGTGTTCGGTCCCGAGGAAGGTCGCGAGCCGGGCGAGCCGCTCGTGGAGTGAGGGTAGGCATGCGCGGCCCGCGTCGACGAGCGTGGCTGCGCGGCCGGCGAAGACGGACGTGTTCCACAGCGCGCCGGATCTGAAAAGCTCGTTGGCGGTGGCCTGAGCCGGCTTCTCCTGGAAGCGCAGCACGCGGTACACCGGGTGGCGTCCCAGACCCGGGCAGCGTCGCTCCAGGCTCTATCCAGCCGTAGTCGGTCTCCGGCTCGCTCGGTTCTGCGCCCAGCAGGATGATGCGCTCGGGCTGGGCCTCGAGGACATTGAGGACCTCGACGACCTGCTCCATGAAGATGGCGTCATCGGCGACGAAATGGTCCGACGGCAGCACCACCAGCCGCGCCTCGGAATCGCGAGCCCGGATCCAGTGAGCCGCCAGCAGGACGGCCGCTGCGGTACCCCGATCTTCGGGCTGCTGCAGGACATGAGGGCCCGTGCGATTCGTGCCGGAGCTCCCTGGCCAGGTACGACCCTTGCGCCGCCATGGTCACCACGACCGTTCGTGAGGACGGGATACGCACGCTGACCCTTTCGAGCGTCTGGCGCAGGAGCGACTTGCCGCCCGTCAGAGCGGCGTACTGCTTGGGTCTGTCCTCGCCGTAGACGTGGCGCGTCAGCGCCTTTCAGACGCACTCCCTTGCCCCCGGCAAGCACCACGGCCCATGCGTGCGTCTCGACGCCAGAACCTTGAGTCTGGCCCGCCAGTGGCGGTGCCGGCCGGCGACGTCCAATCATCGGTATGCCTCCGCGCTTTTCGAGATCGCCCACCGCTGTGCACCTCTTGTCGCGTCAATCAGCAACGCCCGAAGTTGAGACCAGCCCGCATCCACTGTATAGACGCGACCGCCGTCATCCCGGGTGCACACGGGGGAAGAAAGAGAGGGGCCTCGGTTGTTAGGCTTTGCGGGCGGTCTTGCAGTGCCGTCGTCCACCACAGCAAGTCATCAATCATTCTCTGGGCTTGTGCCTCAAGCTCGGCGAGTCCTTTGTTCACGTCGCCGCCCTGGAAATGCGCCCACAGGGTCGCCACGGGGATGTGGACGGACGAGCGAACCGGGGCAATTTGAAGCTCTATCGCCGTTTCCCGTAGCTGCTGGACGCTGCGCGCGCCCATGGCGCTGCCATAGCTCACGAAAGCCGCCGCCTTGCGGTTCCACTCCGGATAAACCCAGTCGATCGCATTCTTCAGCACTGCTGAAGGGCCGTAGTTATATTCCGGGGTGACGAAAACGAACCCGTCCGATGCGGCTATTGCGGCGGTCCAGCGTTTGACAACTTCATTCTCGTACGGCGCGCGGCCGGGCGTCGCAGGCGACACGGCCTGGTCAAAGAAAGGCATCGGAAAGTCGCGAAGATCGAGCAGCCGGGCTTCGATTCCGTCGCGCTTCTGGAGGTGCTGAAGAATCCACTGCGCCGGCTTTTCAGAAAACCGGCCCTGACGCGTGCTGCCGACGATTACAGAAATAGTGGTCATGTTCTTGATCCTTTGCTGGTTAATGTTTAGCGCCTTTCGCAAATAGGCGATGATCGCGGTGAGGACGAACAGCACGAGCGGGGCGGCGGGGAAGCTGCCAAGCACAGTTACATGCGCGATGAACGCGCCCGCCATAACCATGGCAAGGAGGACGGCCGCATAGATTCGAAAAACGGCGTGATCAGTCCTTCAACCGACATGAGTCATCGGCCTGGAGCCAGCAAGCCCGGGCGGCACTCTGACTCCGGAGCCGAGGTGAGGAAGACGCGATCACCACTGAGCTGGCGCAGAGCCTCCGGCTATTCAGCGTCACCTCCCCGCACTTTGTCTACGCGCGTGCCTCCTCTAGGCCGCCCACGATTTCCGGTCAGGAACCAGCTTCGGCGCTCCGTCTCGTCGATCCAGTTCTCGATCAGGCTCGCGGTGGCGACGTCGCGATACTTGTCGCACACCTCATGGGTTACCCGAAGGAACCGCGTGAGCTCCCGATTGTCGCTCCGGAGCTCGCGCAGCATGTCGGCCACCCTGACGGTGTCCTCGCTGTTGTCGGCGATACGCTGATGTTTAGCGATGTCGGAGATCGAGTGGAGGGCGGTAGCCCCGATCTTGCGCGCCCGCTCCGCCACGTCGTCGGTCATCGACGAAGATCTGCTCGGCCTGCTCGTCGAGGAGGAGATGATAGTCGCGGAATTCGCGCCCCGTCATATGCCAGTGAAAGTTCTTGGTCTTGACATACAGCGCGAATACATCCGCGAGGAGATGACGCAGCTCCTCGGAGATCTCGGCAACGGCCTCTCGCCCGAGATCAGACGAGGGCACGGCCACACCGTTCAGTGAGCGATCTTCGTGGACGGAGCCGGATTTACGCATTGTGCCTTCCTCCTTCGTTATGGTGGCCAGACAGCTTCGCGAAGCGTCACCTTGTCCATCAGGGCGCACCCTTCGCAGTTGGGACGTTGGCGCGGGTCTGTGGGTGGCCCAGGGTCGTCATTTTCAGCAAGAATCCGCGATCGCACCGGGTGCTGGAAGGAATGCGGGCACTGGGGAATGCTCTATACCGACACAGTCCGCCGCGAAGCTTTCTGTTTACACCGCGCTCGCGAGCAATCTCGCGATCGCCGTAACTCGGCAAGATGCTGGATGAGGCCCGCATGTAACCAATGGAATCGCATTGGGACGTATGGGAACCAAGCGTTGAAGCGATGCGGATGGCAATATAGCGCGTCATGCTGCCTTTGAACGCCCTCGCCCTGGCCGGCGCGGTGGCTTTCGCGCTGGCATCCGATGCGGGGGCCAGGCGAGTCGGCTCTGTCTGGCCACCCTCGCTGGCTATCTCGTCATCGTCCATTCGACCGTGTTGCTCACGGGCCTGGCCGGACACCTGAGCGTACCGGGCTCGCGACGGTGGTGACAGTCGTTTTCCTGATCGCCACCTGGCTGGCCAAGTTGAAGCGAGAACCCCGCCGCCTCGGAGCAGCCGGAGGGCCGGGCACCGTTCAGCGCCGTGGCCCTCTTCCCGCCACTCGCCGCCACCGCCGCGCTGCTCGCCTGGATGTGGCCCCACCTGTTCGAAGCGACGCGGTTCTGGGTGTGGGACGACTACACATATCACATGGTGTACCCGGCACTCTGGCTGCGCGAGCACGCGATCGCCGCGCCGGCGCCCGTCCACGCGTTCACGATGCAGGCGTGGTATCCGCTCTCGGCCAGCGTCGTTGCCACCTGGTTCATGGCGCCGCATGCCGACACGCGTGCCGAGGCGCTGGCCTGGGTCAGCCTGACCGGCCCGCTCTACGCGGGGCTCTTCGTCGCGGGCGTCGCCGAGCTGTTCGCCCGCCTGCGGTGTCGGCCCGGCGCCTGGGCGGTACCCGTCGTCCTGTTCGCGACGTCAGCGCGGACGACGGTCACTGGCCTCGAGCTTCTCGGACGCTGATCTCGCCAACGCCGCGGCCCTCTTCGCCGCGCTGGTGTTCGCGGTGCCCCGGGCCGGCACCGAAGGGCGACCGGACGTCGTTGCCGACACGTGGTATGCGGCGCTGCTGACGGGCGTGGCGCTCGGGCGTGAAGGTGAGCGCGGCGCCGGCCGCCTGATCGTCCTCGCCATGATGGTGCTGCGCGCGCGCGCCGGTGCCTCGACGGCGCACCGCGGGCGACGTTTCATAGTCGCGACGGCCGCGATCTTCGCGGTCTCCTGGGCCGCGACGGCCGGCTACTGGTACGCGCGCAACCTCTTGGACACCGGCAACCCCTGTACCCTGCCGCCTTCGTCTTCTGGCCGGGCACGAGGTTTCCCGAAACGACACTGCGAGAGTACGCGAGCCACTACGGGCTGCGCCGGACGCTGGCAGATGCGTCCGACGTCTATCTAAACTGGCCGGCACTGCATGCCACGCTCGGGATGCTCGGACTCGCCGGCCTGGCCGGAACCCTCGCGTTTAAACGAGGCGCGGTGGCGCGGCCGGCCCGGTACTTCGCATGGGGCGGCTTGGCTCTGGCGGCGGCGATCCTGGTCCTGTTGCCTTCGACCCCGTACTCCGCGGGCAACGCGCTGACGTTCCGCTCCGGCTTCATCCACTGGGATAGCATGCGGTACGTGGCGCTGCTCCCTCACATCGGCTGGGCCGCGCTGGGCTTCGTGATCGACGGTGGTGCGGCGCCGCGCCCTGGCGAATGCTGACGGCCGTGCTAATCGGTGTGAGGCGCGCTGCTGACGTCCGGGCATGCGCGTCTTGCCTGCCGCTGTACCTGTTCGGAATGGTGGTCGTGGCCGGGCTACTTCCGCTCGTCAATCGTCGCTGGTCGCCTGGCGGTGGCGTCCGCGTCAGGGCCCACTCCTCGCCGTCAGCCTTGGGGCGCTCACACTGGGCGGCCTCGTCGCCATCTCGCATGACGCCAAGGCCACGGCCACCGCTGCCGCGATCCATCGCGATCCGCTCTTCGGCGCCGCCGCACGCGTCCTGGACGAGCAACCCGCCGGCACGCGCGTGGCGGTCTTCGGGGACCAGTGGATTTATCCGGCCTTCGGTGCCCGTCATCATCTGGTGCCGCTCCGGTTAGATCGCGACGGTCGCGTGGCGACCCGAACGATCGGCGACGCGATGGAACCGGGCGAGCTGACGGTCGATCGCGCCACGTTCCGCGCCAACCTCCGGAACTCCGGCGTGAAGATTGTCGGTCGTGCTGCGCCAGCCTCACCCGGGCCGATCCGGCGAGCGGCCGAGCCAGGAAATCGCCCTCCAGGCCCTCGGCGACGCCCACCTCCTCCATCGCGACCGCTCGACGGCCATCTTCGCGCTAGGACCATAGCGCGGAGAGGCAGGTTCATGACGCCCGCCGTCGCCCCGCGTGACGCGCGCCGTCCACGCGGGCGCGGCCCGCCGGCCGGAACGTCGCGGTTTCATGGCACTCGCGCCCCGGCCCGCTTCCTGCAGCGCAGGGCGCGGGAGGAACCCACCATGACCGAGCCGCAGGCCAACGACCGCGAACGATACCCGCTCTGCCTGGATAACCCGCGCCACGTGCACGTCTTCTCCTGCCCGCAGCCCGGGCCGATGGAGCCGTGGCGCGCTCGGCTCCAGTGCGAGTCCGCAAGCCACGTCCCGGACGGGCACTGCGGGTGCTCGATGAGGCGCCGCGACGCGGGGGCGGTGGACCGCGCGCCGCAACCGACTTCCTAGCGTCGGATGCCCCTCGCGGGAGGACCTGACGTGGGCCACCGAGACGGCCCGTCAGCGCTGGCTGACGTGGTGGTGATGGCGGGCGGGGCATGGGTCGCGACCGGCGAACGGCTCGACGTGGCCGGGCTCGACCTGACGGTGTGGGCGACGCTCGACGGCGGCCGCGCCGTCTGCCGGGCGCCGTCCGGGGACCTGGTGCGCGTCGAGGCGCGGTGGCTGGTGTCGATCGAGGCCGCTCGCTGGGACCCGGAGCGGGCGTGCCTGCTGTGACCGGCGCTTTGCGCGGGTATCCGATTCCTAGGACACCTGCTCCGCCGGGCCGGTCAACCTGACCTTGTCTGAGGCGCCCAACGCGATGCGCGCTCGGGCGAGATCGATCGGGCCATTCAGAAGATGCGGAAGAGCGGCGCTCGTTCGGGTCGAACCTCAGATCGGAGGTCCAGTACCAGGCCGAAACCGCACTCCAGGTCCTCGACCTCATCGAGGCCCCGGAGTGCGGTTCGACCTAGTTGCAATGGTGGAGGCGGTGGGCATCGAACCCACGTCCGGAAACCCTCCGCGACAGGCATCTACATCCATAGCCGGTTGTCTTTTGCTCTCGCCACCCCTCCTCCAACCGGCTGGTTGTCAGGGCGGCCAGCTCCTAAAAGTCTCGCCCCTCACTCAAGAGCGGAGCTTGGGGCCAGTCACCGGAATATGACGTCCGAACCCGGACCCCGTTGACCCGATCCGGAGGACGCTGACGGGTGTTAGGCCGCCAGAGCTAGCTGGTTGTCGGCAGCTATAACCGTGCCCACAGTTTTACGAGGAGCGAGCACCTCGGGATGCCACCTGCGCTTCATTGATCCCCGTCGAAACCAGTCGCCCCCTTCTCAGGCGCGCTGCCGCGCCCGTGCTTCCTTGGCCATTTCGCGCTTCGCATCGCGTTCGCGGATGCTTGCACGCTTGTCGTGAAGCTTCTTGCCGCGCGCCAAGCCAAGCTCGCACTTGGCACGTCCTCCTTTGAAGTATAGACGAAGCGGGATGAGGGTCAACCCGCGTTCGGCCACCTTCCCGAGCAGGCGTCCGATCTCGCGCCGGTGCAGGAGGAGCTTGCGCCGTCGCTCCGGATCGTGGTTCGCGTCCGTGCCGTGGTGATAGGGCGCGATATAGCAGCCAATCAGCCACGCTTCGCTGTTGTCCACCGCGGCATAGCAGTCCTTGAAATTCACCTGCGACTCCCGAAGCGATTTCACCTCGGTGCCGCGCAGCACGATGCCGGCCTCGTAGGTCTCGAGGATCTCGTAGTCGTGGAAGGCCTTGCGGTTGGTCGCGATGACCTTGTCAGCGGCCACGGCGCACCGAAACCCGCTCGCCCCTTGACTTCACGGGCTCGCTCGGTATCCTAGTGAGGCTTTTCAGGCCGAAGTGGCGGAATTGGCAGACGCGCATGATTCAGGGTCATGTGCCCGCAAGGGTGTGGGGGTTCGAGTCCCCCTTCGGCACCATGAATCGCTAAGCGGGCACAGGAATGAGTGTACTCGGTCGATCACCGACGTCACCGGGAGTATTTCGGGAGTGCTCTGAGGTCCACGACGTCCTCGGCGGCGGTCCTCGTGACCCTACCGCGTCTGACACAATGCTAGCCGGCTTCTGGCATGGGCCGGAGATCGTCATCTTCGGGCACTGGGCTCATCGCGGCCGGGGGACCTTCCCCACTGCAAGGGTCTCGACACGGGCTGCGTCTGCCGTGGCCGGCTCACCGACCTCTGTTGGCCCCGCCTCGAGTGGGTGTCAGTGCCCGCTCGCCGTTGCTGGTTTCAACGCGCCGATGCCTAGGTAGCCCGAGCATCCCTTCCGCCGCCCTTGCCCAGGCGCTCGCTCCCCGGCCGAGGCCTTGTCAGCCCACTCACACCTGTGACACCTTGAAGCGATGAAAATCACGAAGGCCGTGATCCCCGTGGCGGGATTGGGCACTCGCTTCCTGCCCGCCACGAAGACCGTGCCCAAGGAAATGCTCCCCATCGTCGACAAGCCGACGCTCCTGTACATCATGGAGGAGATCGTCGCCGCCGACATCTCCCACGTGGTGCTGATCGCCGGCCGCGGCAAGAGCGCCATCGAGGATTTCTTCGACACCTCCTACGAGGTGGAAGACACGTTGGAAAGAGCCGGGCGCACGGAGCTCCTGAAACCGCTGCACGAGATCGTCAAGAAGCTGAGGGTGGTCAGCATTCGCCAGCACGTGGCCCTGGGCCTGGGTCACGCGGTGCTGTGCGCCGAGCCGGCCATCGGCCGCGACCCTTTCGCCGTGTTGCTGGGCGACGAGATCATGATCGCCGCGCCGGGCCGTCCATCGGGCATTGCCCAGCTGGCGCGGATCTATGAAGAGACCGAAGCAGTCGACGGTCGCAGTGATGGAAGTGGCCGACCGCGACGTCAGCAAGTACGGGATCGTCAAGGTCAGCGAAAAGGGTCCTAACTTGTGGTCGGTGCTCGACGTCGTCGAGAAGCCGGAGATCGGGCAAGCGCCCAGCCGGCTCGCCCTTCCCGGCCGCTATGTCTTCGCGGGCGCCATCTTCGACGATCTGCGCCAGACGCGGCCCGGGCGCGGCGGCGAGATCCAGTTGACCGACGCCATGACTCAGCCTGGCGCGCCGTGAGGGCATGCTGCGCCACCGTGATCGAGGGTCAACGGTTCGACGCCGGCGACAAGCTCGGCTACTTGATGGCCAACGTGGAGCTCGGCCTTCGCCATCCTCAGATCGGGTCCGCCTTCGAGCAGTACTTGCGGCAGCGCTTCGGAGGAACGTGATGTCCATCGCGATCGGAGCCTACTTCTTCCTGATCGCGTTCATCCTCGCCCACCTCGAGATCCAGATCGAGGGTCCCCACGGGTGGGCGGAAAAGCTCCCCACCTGGCGCTGGGACAGCCCCGGCGTCCGGCGCTGGTTCGGGAAGCCCGTGACGGGCTACCACCTCTGCCTGGTGACGCTGATCCTCCTCGTGCGTGCACGTGCCTCAGCTCTACGCACGCTTCCTGGGAGCGCGAGGCAGACCTGCTCGCGATGTTCTTCCTCCTCACCGTCACCTGGGATTTTCTCTGGTTCGCGTGCAACCGCCACTTCGGCGTGGGCCGGTTCCGCAAGGGCCAGATCTGGTGGTTTCCCGCCTGGACGCTCGGCGTCCCCGGCCCTACCTACTGCTGATCGCGCTTTCCCTCTGCGCCGGGCTCGCGCCGGCGCTCTGGACCGGGACGTGGGTGGACCGTGCCCGGCACTGGAGCATGGTCTTCTGCGAGCTGCTCGCCCTGACGGTCATCGTGACCGCCTTCACCCTCCGTCCGCGGCGGCGGGTGCCGGCAGCAGCACGCGGGTCCAAAGCTCGGCGAAGGTCAAGCCCAGTAGTTCGATTTCCGGCACGCTTCCGAGGCCCCGAGCGGGAGAGACCCGCCTCCGCCCCTACGACAGGTGGAGCCAGCGCCGAAGCTTGCGGACGGGTCCCTCGCGGCCGGTGCTCGCCGACTCGTCCTCCGTCGCTGAAGACCACCCCTCAGGTCCCCGCTTCGCGCCCGGCACGAGCTCCGCCAGGCCAGCCTGGAGGGCGTGGGCGGCGTCTCCGATCAGCTCGCCGAGATCGGCCACGACCCCGTGGGCGGCGGCTCGCTCCAGTCGACATAACGATAGGGGTGTACCAGGTGCTCCTGGATGCTCCGCGTCGCTGCAGCTCTCGCAGAGGTGGACGCGACACGTGTCGCAATAGAGCACGGCCAGATGATCCGGGTCGCGCGAGCAGCACATGACGGGCGCCGGGAGGTGACGCTCGATCGATTGCACGGCGAGCTCCACGCCGTCGGTCGCTCGCAGATCGGGCGCCGAGCTCGCTCGCCCGCTCGCGGATCTGTGGGCGCCGGCAGGCGTCGAAAGCCGCCGTGAGCGACTCGGTGTCGAGGCGACGGATGGGAATCGGCTCCGGCCCCGCGCCCGCCTTCGCGACAATGCGGCCCCAGAAGAACTGATCGCCGAAGAAGGGCACCACGATGGTCGGAAGACCGGCGCGCAGCCCGGCGGACGTGGTCCCCGCCCCGCCGTGATGGCAGACGGCCCGGCAGCGCGGGAACAGCCAGTCGTGCGGACAGTCGCCGATCAGGTAGACGTTCGGCGGGAGAGCGCCTCCGCCCAGGTGGGCCCAGCCTTCGGCCACGATGCCCGCGCGCCCGCTCTCTCCAGCGCGGTGAAGATGGTCCGGGTGAGGGCGACGGGATCCTGGGCGACCACCGAGCCGAACCCGACGTAGATCGGCGCCTCGCCGGCCGCCAGGAAGTCGAGCAGAGCCTGGCGGCGGCTCATAGGTCTGCGCCTGCTCGTACTGGATGAAGTTGGCGAGGTCGATGTGCGGGCCCCAGTCCTCCGGCTTGGGCACCAGGCTCTCCGGCCACAGGTAGGTGAAGGGAACCTCGTGATCGTCCAGCAGCGCCGCGCCGTCGGTGAGGGTGAGGGGCGGCAGCTTCAGCGTCTCCGTGCGAAACGTGTCGACCAGGTCGCTGATGCCGGCCCAGACGATCAGGTCGATGACGCCGTAGGAGAAGAAGTTCTCCACCGGGCGATGGGCGCTGGGATCGATCTGGGCGAAGGGATGAGGAAGCTGCGCGTGGCGCTCCACGGCATGGTGAAGATCATGTGGAGCGGGATGTGCAGCGCCTCGGCGCAGTGAATGTGACCGTAGCTCGGCGGGTTGGCGACGATGAGGTCGGCCCGGAACGGCCGCGCGCCGGGCTGCTCGGGATCGGCTTCCGTACAGGCCCGCCACGTCGACGGCGAGGATCTCGGCGATCATCGCCCGCTTCTTCGGCACGTCCTCCCAGAGCTGATCGAGCCGCGTCGGAAGGATGCTGCCACCGGTCTTGACGATGTACTCCATCATCTCGTGCGGGTTGCCCCCGAGCGGGTAAAACTCGAGGCCGGCCCGCTCGACCATGGGCCGGAACTCGCGGTGCGTCGCGATGCGCACGCCGGTGGCGCTCCGCCAGCCGGCGGCCGATCGGAATGAACGGCTGGACGTCGCCGCGCGAGCCCACCACCATGATCACGATGGACATGGGCGGCAGCCTGGGGCGCCTCGGTGGGCCGGGCCGGGAGCGGCCGTGACGTCGCTCGTGTGTGCCGTGAGCCAGGAAGGAGCGTGGGCGAAGCAGCGCGCGGCGTGGTCGAAGTCGATCTTCAGGGCACCATCGGTCCCGGCCGAGACGGTCCTGACCCCGCGCACGCGCCGCGGCACGGAGCCGCCGACTGTGGAGCCGCCTCCGCAGGAACGCGGTGGCGACCGCGTCCACGAAGCCTTGCTTTTCTGGTTTACCCACCTTGCCGCCTCTTCAAACTCGTGAGCCCAGCGGGACGTGCAGCGGGATCTGAGAAGCCCGCCATCCAGTTGGTTCGTATACACCCAGGGGCCAGGCGATGTCCACCGGGCGCGAAGAGAGGCTGCCGGGCCGCCGGGCGGGTCAGGTATCGGCGATCTCGCTCGAAAGCCTCTATGCCGCGCTCGGCTTCAAGTGCATGATCCCTTCTGCCCTACAGCGGTCCAGAGGTCGTTGCGATGTGATCGTGGCCCGCGCCTCCAAAGGCGCGCTGGCGGGAGCCCACAAGAACGTGCACCCTCTGAGCGGCGGGCTCGAGGGCTGGCGCCGAGCCGGCTTCCCGGTGGAGCCAGTCACCCGCGCTCCCTCTGTCCCCGGGACTGCCTGATGCAGCTTCATCGAATCACGATGCAGGCGCTTTGGAGGCTCGGAGGTTCCGAGGTGGATCACTGGGCCCACTCATGAGTCGAGGCCGCGTCGCCGCCGCCAGCCTGGTGATCCTTGGCTGGGCGGCCGTCGCCTCGGCCGAGGACACACCAAAGGCCCCGGCCGGCACCCGCTCCCTGGCGGATACGCCCTTCCAGCTCGTCCCGCCCAGCGAGCACTTGCTGGGAGACTGGTTCGGCGCGCGCACCTGGCTCGAGGAGCACGGCGTCACCCCCACCGTCGACGTTCGTCACCGACGCCCTCGGTAATCCCACGGGCGGCATGCGGCAGGGCTTCCAGGCAGGCCAGCAACCTCGGCCTCGACCTGCTCGTCGATCTCGCAAAGCTGCTTCGGGCTCGTGGGCGGCTCGTTCGATGATCTCGTTCTCGGCGCGCTTCGGCTCCAGCCTCTCGAAGGAAGACATCGGCAACGTGTTCAGCGTGCAGCAGGTCGTTCGGCGGCCAGACGTACCGACTCGTCGACGTCGGCCTATCCGCCAAGCAGCTGTTCGGCGACCGCGTCGAGTTCCGCGTCGGCCGCATCGCCGCCGGCGACGATTTCCTCGTGTCTCCCTACGACTACGTGTTCGTCCAGAATGGCTTCGATGGCAATCCGGTCGGCGTCTTCTTCAACGCTCCGGGCATGACCGCTTACCCCAACGCCACGTGGGGCGGCCTCGTCAAGGTGCAACCGACCGAGCGGACGTATGTGATGGCCGGCCTGTACAACGGCGACGTCTCCATCCGCGACAACGATCATCACGGCGCGGACTGGTCGATGGACGGGCCGCTGTTCGCGATCGGCCGAGGTCGGGCTATCAGGTCAACGGACTTCCGGGCGATCGAGGGCTCATCGGCAACTACAAGGCGGGGTTCTGGTACGACGACCAGCCAATACACCGACTTCAACACCGGTCGCGCGCGGCGGCGCTCCCCAGGTCATCCCGGGGGAACTGGGGCCTCGTATGGTCTGTTCGACCAGGTGCTGGTGCAGTTCGGCGGGCCCGGCAGCAACCGTGGCTTCGGCGATCACCGGCTCGGTGCTCGTCTCTCCCGACCAGTCCGATCAGCCAGATGCCATTCTTCTCCACCGCCGGCTTCCTCGTCCGCGGCCTCTTCCCGTCGCGGCCGACGGACGTCGGCGGCTTCGGCGTCGTGTACGGTCACTTCAGCAATGATCTTGCAAGACTCCCAGCGGCGCGCCGCGAGTCGGTTCGGGCATGCAGCGGTATGAGATGGCGCTCGAGCTGACCTATCGGTTTCGGTTCCGTCGACAACGCCGCTATTCTTCCAGCCCGATCTCCAGTACATCATCCGGCCCGGCGGAACGGGCCAGATTCGGCGACGCGTTCGTGGCCGGATTTCAGGTCGGGGATCAACTTCTGACGACGCACACCCGTTGTCTGACGAGGAACATGCCTGTGAGCGAACCGGCACGAGTGAGGCGAGCCTGACACGGCAGGCACCGGATCGGTGCCGCCGACGCGACGGTCCAGCTCTGTCCTACGTCGTCGCCCTGAGCTCGGTGGCCGCCGTCGGCGGGTTTCTCTTCGGCTTCGACAGTGGCGTCATCAACGGGGCGGTCGACGCGCTGGGGCACGCCTTCGGGACCCGGGCGGCCACCACGGGCTTTGCCGTCGCGTCCGTGCTGCTCGGCTGCGCAGTGGGCGCATTCGTCGCGGGGACAATCGCCGACCGTCATGGCCGGCGGCCGACGATGCTGCTCGACGGCGCTCTGTTCCTCGCCAGCGCCGTCGCCACCGGCCTGGCCGGCTCGGCCGGCTTCTTCATCGGCGTCGCGGCTCGTGGGCGGCCTGGCCATCGGCGGCGCCAGCGTGCTCGCCCCGATGTACATCTCGGAGGTGGCCCCGCCGCAGCATGCGCGGCCGACTGGCCTCGCTGCAGCAGATGGCCATCGTGCTGGGGCTGTTCGGCGCCTTCCTGAGCAACGACATCCTGGTCAGGCTCGCCGGCGGAGCCGCCGCCGACCTTTGGCTGGGAGCGCCGGCCTGGCGCTGGATGTTCTGGATGGAGGCCGTGCCGTCCGTCGCATTTCTGGCCGGCGTGCTGCTCATCCCCGAGTCGCCGCGCTTCCTCGTCGCCCATGGCAGGCGGGACGACGCTCGCCGGATCTTCGCCCGCATCGGCGGCGACGCCGAAGCCCTGGTCCGGCAGGTCGAGCAGAGCCTGCGGGGCGAGCACCGGCCTCGCCTGTCGGACCTGATCGAGCGCGGCACCGCGAACCTCGCCCCCGTCGTCTGGATCGGAATGGGGCTGGCCGCCTTCCAGCAGCTCGTCGGCATCAACATCATCTTCTACTACGGCGAGGTGCTGTGGAAGTCGGCCGGGGCCACGGAGCAGTGGGCCCTGCGTATCAATCTCCTCACCGGCCTCGTCAACATTCTGGCCACGATCCCCGCCATCGCGCTCATCGATCGCGCGGGTCGCAAACCGCTGCTCCTCGCGGGCTCGGCCGGCATGGCGGTGACCCTGGCGCGTCATGGCCGCCGTCTTCGCCACGGCGGGAATCGGGGCCAACGGGAAGCCGCTCCTCGGTCACGGCCGCCGCAGTGACGGGTCTGGCGGCCGCCAACCTCGTACATCGTCGCCTTCGCGATGTCGTGGGGGCCGGTGATGTGGGTGCTGCTCGGTGAGATGTTCCCCAACCGGATGCGCGGCGCAGCGCTGGCGGTATCCGGCGCCACCAACTGGGTGGCGAACTTCGCCGTCACCGTCACCTTCCTGCCCTTGTTGAGCGCGGTCGGTCTCGCCGGCGCCTACGCACTCTACGCTCTGGCCGCGCTGGTCTCTCTGCCCTTCGTATGGGCGTCTCGTGCGCGAGACACGAGGCAAGACGCTGGAACAGATGTAGGCGGGTTCGCTGTGGGCAGATGGACCTGAAGCAGTGTCCACGCTCCGGCGTGCAGGGTCATGACGCGAACGATGTTGGCGTCGAGCTGACATATGGGTGGTGAGAAGAACCTCGGGCCGTCAAGACATTGGCCCTTCGATCCGAGATCATCGACAACATCAAGCCCGCGGCCGCCCTCGCCGAACTCGGCACGTCCCCCGCCTTGATCCAGCTCAGACCGCGCCGGATCGGCGCAGGTCTTCACCCTTCGCGTCCGTCCCTTCCCGGAGATGTGCCGCCAGCTCGCAGAGACCGCCCTCGCGCGGGGTGAAGTCCCCCCCTTGGCGCCGGCAGATCCCTCGGCTTTAACCGCCTCACATCTCACCGCACCACAGGTGAATCAGGGTCCTCCCGCATGCGGAGGTATTTGAAGAGCGGGATCACCAGCCGCAGGACGTCCTCATCGAGAAAGAACGGCTCGCTCACCCGCCAGATCTGACGATGAGGGTTCGCTCGACCGGCTACCCGGAAGCGCCAGCCCCAGCGGAACCAGTTCCACCAAATGTCGCGAACAGATCGGACGATGGATCGAAGGCGAGTGCCCTTGGCTTGGCCCGCGGTCCGTCGCATGAAAGGAATCGGTACCTCGAGAAACCGGCATCCCTTCGCAATCGCTTTCGCCATCATTTCCGGCGCGAGGAAGGAACCTGTCCCCCTCGAGGGTGAAGGAGTGCAGCAATGCCGTCGGATAGAAGTGGATATTCTGAAAGTCGTGGAAATTCATTCGGTACAAAATTCGGAGAAGATAGTAATTGACCAGCGAGACTTATGGCCTTCCGGAAATTGTCTGAACGCGTCCTCACTGATAAATCGAGCGAACCACCGGAATATAGCTCAGAAGCCGGATCGGTACGGGTCGCACTCCCACGACCACGTCATAGTGCGTCAGCAGCTCCAAGAATATGCGGAGGTGAGTCAAGTCATACGACCAGTCCACCGTCTGCCAAAATACAAACTCTTTGAGCGGCCGCCAACGCGCGCTTGAAGGACCATCCGATATTCATGTTCCGTCCGTTCGTGATGACACGCAGTCGAGGATTTCGCTCGGCGTGGGCTCTGGCGATTTCCGTCCTGTCCGTGCTCCCCATCGTCGACGAAAATCAGCTCGAAATCACTCACCGTCTCCGCCAAGACGGTCAACGCCTTCTGTAGGAATCCCCGAGGAGGGCCTCTTCGTTGAAACCCCACGCCAGCATCGACACGGAATGACCGAAACGATCGGCTACCGGATCGACCGGCTTCACGCGGACACGCCGTCGCCATCAATCTGCCGACGAAGGCGCACCGCACCATCGGGCCCGTTCCGTGAACGTTGCCGCCGCGCGCGTTTCAGGGCGGGAAGCCGCCTCCGATCGTCTTCTCCGCGAATTTTCCGGGCGACCAGTAGACGGTACGAAATCGTGGGAGTCTAAGCCGGAGATCGTTGAAGGGCGCCAGCATCCTCCCGTGGATCCCGATGGTCAGAGCGATCCGACGAACCGACGTATTTTGTATCTGTGTCCGTTCGCCAAGAACGCTGAGCCCGACCTGCTCGAGGAATAGATGCAATGACTTGCGAGTAAAGTTGTAGTAGACGACGTAGGCTCGCTTGATGTTCGGGAAGAACCAGCGGATCCAGTGACCGTAGTCCTGGTAGCTGAAGAGCAAGTGCCCACCTGGCTTCAACCAGCGAGCGAGCTTGCTAAAGGACTCACGAGGGTCGTAGGCGTGCGAGTCGGCGCCCAGGACGCTTATGACATCGAAGCGTTCCGGGGCAAACTCGGATCCCTCCAAGGCCTGAGCCCGCAGATCCAGTCCGTAGAGCCTCTTCCCGAATTCGATCATCTCTGAGCAGGGATCGATCCCGATAGCCACATATCCTTGCTTTACACGCGGCGGCCGCGAAGGATCCGGTGGCACAGCCGACATCCAAGAGCTCGCCCCGGGAGGAACAAAGCGCGCCAGATATTTCAGCTCGTGCCCGGCTATCGTCGAAACGACTCGCTTCCTCTCCGAGGTAGTCGCTGCCGTAACTGCCCTGCGTCCAGTACTCGTCGGAGTCGTACGCCTTCTGCATCTGATCGAACGACAGCTTGGGATTCATGAAGGTGAAGCCACACCCTTGCACTGTGACCAATGCAACAGATCCTGACTCGGATTGAGCATCGAGAAGTCTTCTCGCAGGCGGCCAGAGCCGCAAATGAGGCACTGGCCAATCCTGTCACCGAACCGAGGTGCTCTCATGGTAGAAGCGACCGGTCACCACGGCCGGGGCACGCGTGGGCGACCGCTGTTCAGCGTGCGCCCGGCAGGAGGGCTTTCGCAGGCCCTCGGCCACGGCCGTCACGTGCTCGGCCGGAATGCCGGGGTAGAAGGGGAGCGTAGACAACATAACACCCGTCTCGGACGGGGCTGGTCGAGCTGGTCGATGCTTCAGCTCTTGCCTTGGCAAAGCGCGGATAAATACCTCTCTCATCTCGCGCCGATCCTGCCAGAGAGCGTCGGGCAGGTCAAACAGGAACCTCGACGTAGAGGGCGGGTGTTCTCCACGTGGGCGCTGGGCAGCCGCAGGGCGGACGTCTGCGACGGCCTGGGCCCTCGGCACCGCCTAGACGGCTATGCCGGGGAATGCGGGCGGCTCGGCTCCTACTGCCGTCGGGGAACTCGGAGGCGGCGGGCCGTCCTGGGTGCCCGGGAGTCCGAGATGGGTGAGGATCCGTTGAATGACAGCCGGGTCCTCGATCGTGGCGATGAGCTGCATCCGCCCGGCGCAGCGCGGACAGTACAGGACGTCCAGGTCGAACGCCCGGCGCATGAGTGTCGCCCACGTCCAGTGGCGTGACGAGCCTGTGCGTGCGCGCCCCGCCTCAGCCACTGCCGCGCTTGGATCCAGTGGCCCCCGTCCCCGCGGCCATAGGCGACGACGGCGGGCCGCCACCGCGCGTGCGGGGCCAGCACCCCGTGGTACAGGACGAGATCGATCTCGGGTCGCGGTGTGAGCGCCGCCAGCTTCTCGAGGAACTCGAGCGGTTCGAAGCGCAGGTGCGTCGTCCCATCGCTCCAGGCCCGCTTGAGCTCCAGCCGCACCTGCCCGTCGGCCAGGCGCCGGAGGCGGTTCTCGGCGAGGGGCGGGCGCAGCACGTAGCGGCACAGCTGCTCCAGCCGGGCCCGGTCGGTGGGGCGCACCCACACGTTCGCGTGCAAATCGAATCCGTCGAGGTGGGCGTGGCGTGGGCCGCGCGCACCGTCACGTGCCTGGCTCGACCTCCCGCCGAGCCGGCGCACCGGCGCCTCGGCCCGGACGCCGAGGGCCACGCGGCCCTGCACGGAGGCGCCCACGATGCCGGCGAGCGTCAAAGAGACCTCGGCGACCGGGTCCGCTCCGCCCATGCCGTCGGCGTCGGGCACGAGGCTGCGGCGGCGCAGGAGCCGCCCCACGCGTCGCCGGATCCTGGTGAGCACCTCCGCCACCTCGGCGTCGCTCGGCCCACAGGCTGCGTGAAACGCAAGCCGCCCACCCGGGGACCGGACGAACACCCCGTCGAGGGCCAGCGTGTGAAAGTGCACGTTCAGGTTGAGCCCGCCGCCGAAGCGCTGCACGGCGGTCACGGACCCGGTGCGGCCCGTGGCGAGGCCCTGTCGCTGGAGCCTGCTGACGATAGAAGTCGAGCAGCGCCGGGCATGGACCGCGAGCACCGCGCGCCTGAGCCCGTGATCCCACGCCAAGAGGTACCGCAGCCGGAAGGGCAGCGTGAGCACCCACTGGCGCACCGGCACGGGTGGGATGACCCTGTCCACCAGCTGCGCGGCGCGTCGGTCATGCGCCGGCCGCCGCAGCTCGGGCAGAACCCCCGGCCCTTGCAGGAGAACGGCACTGAGGCAACCCGGCTTGACGTCAAGGTGACGCTCAGCGGAAGCCAGGAAGTTCCCGCCGTGACGACCAACGCCACCGGGAGCGGGACGATTGCCGCTGCGGCCGACCGGTCGATCAGCGGGAGCATCAAGACCACCGGCGTCAAGGGCAGGGCCGCCCACATCCACCTGGCTCCGTCGGGGGAAAATGCATCCAGTCATCGTGCCGCTCACGAAGGCTGGGGAGGATGGTGGACCGGTTAGGCTCCGGCGGCGCCCGAGTCCGTCCTGTTGCTCGGGCCCACGGACGGGCGGCCGCCGCCAGAGGGGGCTAATGTTGGCTACGCTCCTACGGGTCAGCCGGCGTGATTCATCACCCTTCTGCTGGTGCCGGTTCTCTACTTGATCCTTGTGCGCGATTTGAAGTTGGTACAGTGGGAGTCCAGGGTTGAACACAGCACTCCTGTGAATTGAGGGGCGGCGGTGGAGGATGCTGCATATGGACAAGGCTAGAATCATCATCGCGGGTGGCGGCTTCGCTGGCGTGACCTTGGCTGAACATCTAAATCGCCGCGCATCGCGTGACGTGGAAGTCGTGGTCATCAGCAGCGAAAACCACATGGTCTTCACGCCGATGCTCGCGGAGGTCGCCGGCCGTTCCTTATCCGGGCTCGACGTGGTGGTGGCCTGGCCGGCAGATCGCTCCCCGCGCCACTTGGCTAACCGCGACGGTAACCAGCGTCGATCTGAAGAAGAATGAGGTCGAGTACGCCCGCCCTGATGGGAAGAGATCGACGCTCTCCTACACTCACCTGGTTCTCGCCTGCGGCTCAGACGTCAACCTCGATGTTGTTCCTGGCATGGCAGCCCATGCTTACACGCTCCGGACAGTGGGCGACGGTATGGTCCTGGGCAATGAGGTCATCGGACGTTTTGAGCAGGCTGCCGTGGAGCCCGAAGGCGCCGAACGGCAACGACTGCTGACGGTTGTGGTGGTCGGCGGCGGCTTCACGGGAGTAGAGGCCGCAGGTCATCTGTTCGACCTGATGCGAGACATCAAACCCTTCTACCCGGAGCTCAGCCAGGATCGGCCGCGGATGGTGCTTCTGCAACGAGGAACAAAGATTGTCCCTGAATTTCAACACGATTCCTCTCGGAGTTCGCTCTGCGCAAACTCTGCCAAAACGGGCTCGACGTAAGGCTGAATACGGAGGTCAAAGAGGTTACGGCGCGATACGTCCGGTTGGGCACAGGAGAGCGGATAGATACGGGTCTAACCGTTTGCTCGGTCGGGACGGCACCAGTCGCCCTGATCAAGGAAATCGGTCTGCCGCTGGAGCGGGGCAGATTGAAGACCGAGGCTGATATGCGGGTGACAGGCACCGCCAACGTGTGGGCGTTTGACGACTGCGCGGCAGTTCCGAACGCCTGAATGCGCAGATCTTCCCCCGACGGCGCAGTTTGCGCTGCGCCAAGCCAAGCAACTGGCCGCCAACCTGGTTCGGGTCCAACGCGGAGAGGCAACCAAGCCCTTCCGCTTCCGTCCCCAAGGACTTCTGGCTACTATTGGTCACCACAACGGAGTGGCCGAGATCTATCGAATGAAGTTCTCCGGCCTGTTCGCTTGGTTCCTCTGGAGAAGCGTCTACTCTGCTGAAGATCCCCACCTTCAGGCGCAAGCTCAATGTAGTCGTAGACTGGACCTGGGATATATTTCTTCAAGCCCAACGTCGTGCAGGTGCGCCCACCCGTGCCCCAGCGGTTCAGGCAGGCCCACTACGCTGCGGGGGACTTTGTCTATCGCAGAAGGTGAACCTGGCGTTGGCTTCTTTGTGAGTCAAAGCCGGTACAGCCGGGCTCTACGTGGATGAGGCCGCAGCAACAGCCCTTTGACCACATTCAGCAAGGGAGACCACTTCGGGGAGCTGGCATTCGCTGCGGCGGAGACCATCCGACGAACCCGGCGTCGGTCAAGGCGGAGACCCCTGACGCAATTGTCCTCGACCGCGCGGATTTCAGTGACCTCGCCGAGTCCCTGGAGCGCTGCAGAGGGACCTGGAGCGTGCGTTGCTTGCGGAACGCGGCTACGAACGGTTCACGGCGATGGCGACGACAGATCCTACCGTGGGGACTCTGACGGTTGACGACATCATGATTCGTTCCGCTCACGCCTTGCCGCTTGAGCTCTCCCTTTGGCCGATACCGTGGAGAAGTTTCAGGGACGGGCACGCTGCCTTCCCCATCGTGGAGGATGAAATCCTGAAGGGTTACTGCAGTCGCCGAGAGCTTCTCAACGCGCTGAGCCGCGGACTGCCGCTTGAGACACCCGTTCGCGACTTCATGCGTCAAACCCCGCCTAGCGTCAAGGGAGACCGACACCGTGCGTTGCCGCGGGCTTAGAGTCTCTTCGCAACGACATGGACCTTATGCCGGTCGTTGCGGCCGATGGCAGCGGAAGGCTCGTGGGACTCTTCAGTCCCCTCGATGCTGCCCATCATATGGCGAGAATGGCGCGCCAAGACTTGGAGTCCCGTGCTTCCGCTGCTGGTAAGGAGGGGACATAGCCCACCGGTCCCGGCCCTGATCCACAGCATCCCTCCTAGCAGTGAACCGCCTCTCACACAACAACGCACGGCCCCACCGTCGCTTGAAGGTCCGCTGTGTCATGCGCTACGATCTCGGTCATCACAGCATGCTTCACCGTGCGGCAAGAATCGTCACGAGGGATGCTCAGCGCGGCTGGCGGTGTTATTCGAAATGCCCGTGCTCGCATTCTCACGCGGTCAGAAACCCTGCCATAATTTAGCGAAAGGCCGGCGCGACACGACTCGTGGACCCGTCGGGATCAAGGAAGAGCGGCGAGGAGCACAGCCGGAGAGGCGTTGTCGCCAAAGGTGCCGCTGAAGTGGGCGAAGCGATCGATATTGCCCGGACCGAAGACAAGACTGCCGCCGAGCTGAAATGGGTTTCTGCCCAGACGGTGCTGGCGAAACCCGGCGGCCTGCGCCCGCTCTCGCGCACGTTTGTTGTCGCGCCGAAGGAGATGAAGCAATGAGGCTTTTCGGAGCCCGGCCGCGCGATACGCCTGACGCCGCTCGTCGATCAGCAGCGGAAAGGTAATGCCCGTCTCCTCCCGAAACACGCGGGGCGAAGTGGACGTCACCGAGGCCGATGGCAGCGAGGCGCGCGCCCTTCTCCCGGAAGGTCGTCTCGTGCTCGCGCAACTGCGCGACGTGCTCGCGGCAGAAGATTCAGCCGTAGTGACGGAGGAAGACCACGACCGCGGGGCTGTCGGCCCAGAGCGAGCCGAGTCTGACTACGCGGCCGTCGCAATCGGGGAGGACGATCGGCGCAGGGTGCCGCTGAGCGAGGGCTCCGAGCGGGCCACTCTAGCGTTCTCCTCGTGGGGCTGCGACCAACGCCTTCCAGTTCGCAAGCATCCAGGCCTGGGAGGACTACAGGGCCAACGCCTGCTGTGCGTTCCGGACCCTCAGATACGGAGTGATGGGCGGATAGCCCGCCGGAATGGGCTCGGCCATTTTCGAGGCCGCGCTCGGCTTGCTGCCTTGCTTCGCGGCACGCTTCGTCTTGGCGGCCATGTGAACCTCCTTGGTGCGAGAGTGGGCACCGACTCTCGTCGCGGGTATTCTCCACGAAGTCGCGCGTCGGTCAATCGTCCCGATGTCAGGCCAGCCCAGGCGAAAGGCTGACAAACGGCGTCATGGACCCTGCCTCGTCACCGTGAGGTTGACCTGTGGATCACTGCTTCACAGGTCGCAAGGGTCCACTGGGCGCTGGGATCTATGAGCGGCCCACGAGACTCCGTCTTGCACTCTCGTGCAAAGGAAACCTAGTTCAGCCCTCCTCGCTGACGGGAAACGGTCTCGATCAGCCGTAGCTTGAACTCGCTGGCGGGACCGAGAGGAAACGCGCAAGTAGTAGTGAAATCTCGCGATGTCCCTACCGGCTTGTAGACCTCTTGTAGCACCTTCTCGTAGCGGGGTGCAAGACTAGAGACTCATCCGAGGCCAAGGCATTCGAGGCAAACGTATGCTGGGTCTGGTACATCGTGCGGCGGCTCAGGCTCGTCTTGGTGAGGGTGGGATACCAGGACCTGTCCCGGAGGGCGTTCCCGTTCAGCAGGCCCCCTTCCGGCCCGGTACACGTAGTCGTGCCCCGTCTCGTGGGCAACCCCGGGTAAACAAAAGAGGTTAGCGGCTCCTTAACTCACCAAAAGCGAACTGTCTGATCTCCGTGGTCGAATCTGTTCTGATAGGCTCTACGCCGCATTTTGCCGTCGCCAGAGATCCGATCCCCGAATTCGCTCGTAGATCCTTGTCATAGGAGTGGCTTTAGAGCAGGGCCGCTCACACTGCGTGGGATCGGGCACTGCTCGCGACTGGTAATTGGATCCTGACCGAACCGGAGGGATCCCGGCTATGCAAGGGCTCAGAACGCATCGACTCTTCCCCCTCTCGCCGTCATCCTGACAGCTCTGACGATCACCTTGAGTAGCTCCCCGATCTGGGCGGCGAGCCACCGGGAGGCGCCCCTGATCGCCTTGGATCCGGCGGCCGACAACACCGATGTGTACGCGTTCGTGAGCTACGACGCCGCCAATGTCTCCCGCTCCCCAGACGAGCGCAAAGTCACGTTCATCATGAACGTGATTCCGGGACAAGACCCGAGTGACGGGCCCAACTACTTCAACTTCGATGACGAAGTGCTGTACGCCATCAACATCGACAACGACACTGGACGGCAAGGCCAATGATGTCGTCTATGAATTCCGTTTCAAGACGGAGAACCGCCCGGGTCCCGGAGGCCTCACGTCGCCGGTGCCGTATGCTCGGCAATCCGCACCTTCCTCCCGGGGTTGGACTGTCAGGCATCACCGCCCTGGACGGTCCGGGCTCGGCAGGACTAACGCGGCGCCAGACCTACACCGTCACCGAGGTGCGCGGGCTTCACGCGGAACGAGTTGTTTCAGCGGCCGGACCCTGGTCGCAGTCCCGTCCAACGTGGGGCCGGCCACGATGCCCAACTATCCGGCCCTGGCTGCGCAAGGCATCTACACAGATACCGCAACCGGCATCCGCGTGTTTGCCGGGCAGCGTGCCGAGACGTTCTACATCGACTTGGGTGCGGTGTTCGACACCTTGAACCTGCGCCGCTTCCTGCCCTCTGCTGACGGGCCCCGGAGACGACACGGACACCGTCAACCCCTTCGGGGTGAACCGCTTCAGTGGCTTCAACATCCACACCATCGCCATCGAGGTGCCGATCAGGTCGGTCACCAGTGACGGCAAGCCGGCCGCCACGTACCAAGCATCCGGTGATCGGGATGTACGCCAGCACCGCCCGGCAAAAGTGAGGGTGCTGGGTAGACGACGGCAAAGCGTCGACACAGGGACCGCAGGTCCAGGTGTCACGGATGGGCAACCCCTGGTGAACGAGCTGATCATCGACCACCCCGTTCAAAGACAGGTGGAACGCCTCCGAGCCGGAGGATGAGGCGAACTTCCAGAATCTGTATAGGGATCCGGTGGTCGCGACGACTGCTGGCACTCGTGTATGGAGTGCCCGTCATTCCGATCGACGGGTCGGCCGCCACAGCTCGGACCGACCTGATGAGCATCCTGCTCAAGTATCCCGGGCAGGCGCTGCAGGGCACCGAGTGTGGTCGCCCGTGCGCCGAACTGTTGCGGCTCGATCTGCGCGTGCCGCCCACGGCGCCCGAGAGCCAGAGCCGACTCGGGTGCGGCGCTGAGCCCAGACAAGGCGGGGTGGCCGAACGGGCGCCGCCCCAACGACGACGTGACCGACATCGCGATTCGGGTCGTGGGAGGAACGAACTACATCAATGCCCATGCCGGCGACGGCGTCAATTTCCTCGCCGGAGCGCCGGGCGTGGTGGGCGTGGACATCACGGCGAATGGCATCGCCAAGACGTTCCCATTCCTGCCGACGCCCTACGACGGGAAGAACCGCCGTCACGTCGATTGTAATGAGACGGGCCCCGGCGGCAATCCCTGCGGGCCCCTCGTGCCATAGCACGTGGACACTCGGCGCGGAATGGCTCGAGCCATGACTCGCAGGCGGGCATCGATGGAACGGCCGCTGGGGTTCTCCGACGCACGCACATTGCGGGCTGGCGGTGACGGCCCGGGCCTCACCGCCCACGGGATGAATCGATGCGAGTCCGGTCCGGCGTCTGGTGGTCGTCGTCGCTGCCTCGCGGTCCTGGCCATGCCATGCGTGGGATCGGTGTCGGCACAGGGCAGGTCGACGGACCAGGCCATCCGGCTCACTCAGCGTCAGATCCAGCGCCAGCCGCAGAGCGCGACGGCGTATTTTAGGCTTGGCGACGCCTACATCCAAAAGGCCCGGCAAACCGGGGACCTGAGCTACTGCACTCTGGCGGAACAGGCGCTTCGAAGGTCGCTGGAACTCGCGCCGCGGTAATGCCGGTGCCGCGCGCCATCTCGCCTATGTCTTCTCCTCCCGTCACGAGTTCGTGGAAGCGGCCGCCCAGGCGCAGCAGGCCCTCGCGCTCGACGCCACCGACAGCCATGCCTACGGAGTGTTGGGCGACGCGCTGCTGGAGCTGGGCAAGTACGACGAGGCGGGTCAGGCGTTTGACGCGATGATGGATCTCGACGCGAGCCTGTACTCACTTCGCCCGCCTGTCGGGCCTCAAGAGCCTCCGTGGGGATCCCGAAGGCGCCATCGCGGCGTTGCGCCGGGCGATCGAGGCGGGCCGCACGACCGGCGAGCCGCACGAGAGTGTTGCGTGGGCGCAGTGGCAGCTTGGCGTCGAGCACTTCGCGGTAGGAGACCTTCAGGCGGCGGAAACGCAGTACCTCGAGGCTCTCACAGAGCTACCCGAATTACTATCGTGCTTTGGCTGCCCTCGCGCAGGTCCGTGCCGCGCAACATCGGGCTGAGGAGGCCATCGACCTGTACCGACAAGCGCTCTCGGGGTCATCCCGTTCCCGGAGTACGCCTCGGCGCTCGGCGATCTCTATACGCACGCTCGGCCGGACGGAAGAGGCGAGCAAGCAGTATGCGCTCGTCGAGTACATCGGCCGCCTCAATACGCTCAATCGGGTGGTGTATAACCGCGAGCTGGCCTCGTTCTATGCAGACCATGACATGAAGCTCGACGACGCGCTGGCTCTCGCCAGGTCGGAGCTCGGAAATCCGACACGACATCTACGGATACGACACTGCTCGGCGTGGGCCCTCTATAAGGCCGGCAAGCCCGAGGAGGCCGTGGCGCCGATGACGGAGGCCCTCCGGCTCGGCACGAAGGACGCCAAGCTCTTCTTTCACGCGGGGATGATTTATAGGAGCCTGGGCCAAGCCGACAGAGCCCGAGAGTTTCTCGCCCGCGCCCTCTCGACCAACCCGCGCTTCCACCTTCTTCACGCGCCGATGGCCGAGCGGATCCTGAAGGAGCTCGAGACTCCAGTGAGCGAGCGCCGTCTGACTTTTCGGCGTTCTGGCTCGCGAGCCTGCTCGTTGCGGCTGTCCTGCTCACTCCGCGCTCTGGGCCTCGCCCACCCCATGGGGAACTTCTCCATCAGCCACTACGCGGGCATCACGCTCGCGGCGACGGAGATCGAGCTTCGCTACCTCATCGACATGGCTGAGATCCCGACCTTCCAAGAGCTGCAGGACAGTGGCCTCACGCCAGAAGCAGCTCCCTCGATCCGTGAGTGGCTACCTCGCGCGGAAGGCGGAGTCCCTCAAGGACAATCTTTACCTCGAAGTGAACGGCGAACGGCTCGTCCTCGTGACCTCGGCGCGAGACCTCCTCTTCTCACCCGGCGCGGGCGGCCTTCCGACGATGAAGCTCGGGATCCTCTATCGAGCGAGTCTGACCACGGCGACGGCTCCTGCGTGGCATCGTGTCCGCTATCGGGACGAAAACTTCCTGGGGCGCGCCGGCTGGAAGGAAGTCGTGGCGGTGCCCGGCCCAGGCGTCGTGCTGGCGAGTAGTTCGGTGCCCGAGCAGGACCGCAGCCAGCAGCTCGCGGACTACCCCACGGACATGTTGAACAGCCCGCCGCAAATCCTGGAGGCCCAGCTCGTTTTCGGGGTCGAGCAACCCACCGTACGGGCCAGCCTCCACTCACCAAGACCTCCTTCGAACCGAGCGCCGTCATCGGGGATGGGCGACGAGCGAGCATCGCCCGGCGCCCCGAAGGGCAGCAACTCGGTCGCTAGGGCTCCGCCGGCCACCAGCCCGGAGCCTGCGCTTCAGCCAAACAGACAAGCGACGCGACGAGATGCCTTCAGCGACCTGATCGCGGTCAAGCAGACGGGTGTTGGCGTATTCTTGTTTGCCGCGCTCGTCGCCGCGACCCTCGGCGCTTTCCACGCGCTCGAACCTGGTCACGGCAAGACGGTAGTGGCGGCGTACCTGGTCGGGTCTCGCGGAACTGCCTGGCATGCTGTGCTGCTGGGCCTCATCGTGACCGCATCACACACGGCCGGTGTGTATCTGCTCGGTGGGGTCACGCTCTATGCGTCTCGATACGTCGTGCCCGAGCGACTCTACCCCTGGCTTGGCGTCCTCTCTGGACTGACCATTGCCGGCCTCGGGTGCTTCCTTTTTCTCAGGCGGTATGCCGAGAGCGCGCATCGTCATCGCCATGACCATGAGCACATGCATACCCATCCTGACGCCAGCGCGACCGACCACGCGGAGTCCCACCACGAACTCGAGCACGGGCATGGTGGCCACCATCATCACCACCATGTCCTGACTCGGAGTGGGGTCGTGTCTCTCCGGGAGCTTTTTGCCCTCGGGATCACTGGGGGCATCGTGCCATGTCCGGCAGCATTGGTCGGTTCTGCTGAGTGCGGTCGCGCTGCGCCGGGTAGGCTTCGGGCTGTTCCTGATTGTGGCGTTTAGCATGGGACTCGCCGCCGTCCTGATCGCCATCGGCATGCTGATGGTGTATGCGGGCAGAATGATGGCGCGCGTCAAGGCAGACGGCCCATGGATCACACGGTGGCTTCCGTTGACCTCCTCGGCCGTTATGACGCTCCTCGGCATGGCGATAGCCGTGCAGGCCTTGCTCAGCGCGGGCATCGTGCAGGTCCGGCTCGGGTGAGATGGACACCTCACTCGGCGCGGCCCTCAGCCTCGGCTTCGTCCTCGGGCTTCGGCATGCGCTCGACGCCGACCACATCGCAGCCGTATCGGCGCTCGTGAGCCAGCACCGGAGTGTGGTCCGCTCGTGCGTGCTGGGTACCTGCTGGGGCGCCGGGCATACGGCAGCGCTCCTGGCCGCTGCCAGCGCCGTCATCGCCTTCAAGCTCACCATCTCGCCGGCTGTGGAGCGCGGACTCGAGGTGGGTGTCGCCTGCATGCTCATTCTGCTGGGCGGACACGTGCTCTTGAAAGCCGTGGGAAGCTGGGGGCTCCATCAACACGCGGATGCTCACGACGGCCACCTCCACAGTCACCTGCACCTCCACGGCGCTGCTCAGGATACCGACGATCATGTGCACGTCCTGAGGCTGGGCGGGCGGCCGTTCGCGGTGGGTGTGCTGCATGGGATGGCTGGAAGCGCAGCCCTCATGCTGCTCGTCTTGACGAGCATTGCATCTCCCCTGGCCGGGCTTCTCTACGTCCTTGTATTCGGCGTGGGGGCTACGGCTGGCATGTTTCTACTCAGCGGGCTGATCGGTCTTCCGTTTGCCCTCACGGCCGGCCGCTCCGACGCCGCTCGTCGCGCGATTCAAATATTGGCGGGCGCGGCGAGCCTGATTGGTCGGGTGTTGGCAAATGTGGGAGCTTGGTTCCCTTTAGCCCTAGAATGGCGCGATGACCGAAACCCAGCCGCGCCCGATCTTCGAGGGCTCCGTGTCTATGGCGAATCCTTTCAGTGAGCGCCGCTACTGTAGCGGCCCCAGACCACTGTCCCTCACGGCCGGGACGAGTCTGAGTAACGCTTCACGGCTCGGCGAGGAACGCGCGAATGGGGCCCGCGGCCGTGATCGTGGACAAGCAGGGCATTGTCCGCTCCGCCTCCGGTGGGCCCTTCGAGCCAGATACGGGAGTTACAGTAGCCGCTCAGGTGCGATCCCACCGTCGCTGCTGGGCCGAGCCAATGAGGTGATCCACTAGCGACGTCGGCCCTGATAACGGGCCATGCTCAGGCTCGCACGCCGCGACACCCGCCGCGGCTTGACCTGTCCGGACGGCTCACTTACACTCGCTGCCCAGGAGACCCGCCCCCTTCGTGACCTGGAACACCGCGTGCGTCCTCGCGATCGACCGCGCGAAAGGTCGACGCTCGCAATCAGGGGTTCGGACCTGATGGCCGATATGGTCCGCCAGGGACAGCTCACCCTCGCCCGCCTCACCAAGCGCTACGCGACGACTACTGCCGTCGACGCCATCGACCTCGACGTGGGCAGAGGAGAGTTCCTACGCTCCTCGGCCCGAGCGGCTCGGGCAAGACGACCACGCTGATGATGGTCGCCGGCTTCACCCCACCGTCGGAGGGCGAGATCCTCGTCGATGATCGCCCGATCACGGGCATGGCCCCGGAGCACCGGAACATCGGCGTGGTGTTCCAGAACTACGCGCTCTTCCCTCACATGAAGGTCTTCGACAACGTGGCCTTCCCGCTCAAGATGCGCGGACGGCCGCAGGCCGAGATCCGGACGCAGGTGGGGCGCAGCCTCGACATGGTGCACCTCACGGGCTGGGCGACCGCCTGCCCCGGCAGCTCTCCGGAGGCCAGCAGCAGCGGGTCGCCCTCGCCCGCGCCCTCGTGTTCGACCCCGGACTCCTCCTCATGGACGAGCCGCTCGGCGCCCTCGACCGGAATCTGCGCGAGCAGATGAAGCTCGAGATCAAGCGCATCCACAGCGACGTGGGGGTGACCGTACTCTACGTCACCCATGACCAGGAAGAAGCGCTCACCATGTCCGACCGGATCGCGTTGATGAACCGCGGGCGGATCGCCCAGCTCGGCACGGCCGAGGATCTCTACGAGCGGCCGGCCAGTCGTTTCGTGGCGAGCTTCATCGGCGAATCGAATCTGCTCGAAGGCCGTGTCGAGTCGTCCGACGGGGGTGCCGTCTTCGTGCACGGTGGAGGCGTGCGGCTGCCCTGTCTCCGGGCCCGCGGGCATTCCGTCCGGGCGAGTCATGCACGCTCATGGTGCGGCCGGAAAAGATTGCGCTGGGACCCGACGCGACCGACGGCCTTCCCGGCACCGTCGAGACCGTGGTCTACGTCGGAGAATTCACCCGCTACCGGGTGCGCGTGGCGCCCGAGATGATGATCAGCGTCAAGACTCCAAACACGCATGCGGTCGCCCGGGCCAAGCCCGGTGATACCGTCCGCCTCCGCTGGGCCGCGGCCGACGCCTACCTGGTGCCGTCGGACTGATGCTGGCCGTCCGATTTCTCCCCACAACCTGACAGGAGACAGCGACATGAGCGCTCAGACTCGCACGACACGGCGGCACTTCGTGAAGACCATCGGCGCGGTGGGCGCGGCGGCCGCCGCCGGCCCCTTCTTCCACGCGAGGCCGGCCCAGGCCGACAAGGGTGAGCTGGTGGTCGTGAGCTGGGGCGGCTCGTGGGCCAAGAGCCTGCGCGAGGTGATGTTCACGCCCTTCGAGAAGGAGACCGGCTACAAGGTGCGCGATGACGGTCCGCCCGAGGCGGCCAAGCTGAAAGCCATGGCGCAAAGCGGCAGCGTGACCTGGGACATTCTCGATACCGACATGCCCGCGCTGCAGACCATGGTGAAGGAAGGGCTGCTGGATCCGATCGACTACAGCAAGATCGACAAGGCCAAGCTCAACAATATTCCGAAGACGCTCCAGAGCAGCCACGCCGTCGGACACAAGATCTATTCCTTCAACATCGTCTACAACACGAAGACCTTCCCGGGCGGGAAGCACCCCAAGTCATGGGCCGAGGTCTGGGACGGGGAGAAGTTCAAGGGCGGACGGTCGTTCAACTTCCGGGGCGGCATCGCGCCCCAGCTCGAAATCGCCCTCCTCGCGGACGGCGTGCCCATGGACAAGCTCTACCCCATCGACGTCGAGCGGGCGTGGAAGAGCACGGACCGGCTCCGGCCGCTCGTGACCAAGTGGTACCAGAGCCACGCCGAGGCGATTCAGCTCGTGACCGCCGGCGAGGTCGACATCGCCTGCACCATCGGCCCGCGCGCCGTCTACGCCAAGCGGTCCGGCGCGCCCGTCGACGTCGACTACAACCAGGGAAAGCTCGGGTCCGACTACTGGTGTCTCGTCAAGGGCGGCGAAGAACCAGGAGGTCGCGATGCAGTTCATCAACTTCGCCCTCGACGGCAAGCGTCAGGCGGGCATGGTGAAGGAGAATCCCGTATGGGCCGAGCAACTCGGCGGCCTTCGAGTTCCTCACGCCGCAGGAGGCGAGAGATCTGACCACCGCGCCCGACAACGTCAAGCGGCAGTTCTGGATCAATGAGGAGTGGTGGGGCAAGGTCGGCGCCGACGGCAAGAACGAGAACCAGAAGCAGAAGGAGCGCTTCGCGGCCTGGATGCTGAAGAAGTGACCGCTCCGGCGGCGCCCGGCCGGCCGCGCCCGGCCGGGCCGCCCGCCGATACTGGCGCTCGCGCCAGGAGCTCGCCCTCGTGGGATCGCTGGCGTTCTTCCTCGCGATCTATCTCTACCCTCTCACCCGGCTGCTCGTCTGGAGCTTCTTCTCCCCGGCTTCACCCTCGAGCACTACGCGAAGCTGTTCGGAGAGCCGGGCTACATGCAGGCGCTCCGGAACTTACGGCGGAGATCAGCGTCTGGGTCACCGTGCTCTCCCTTGTCCTCGGCTATCCCCTCGCCTACCTGATGACCGTGGTGTCGGGGCGCGTCCGCACGCTCCTCATCGTCCTCGTCCTCGTCCCTTTCTGGACGAGCGTTCTCGTGCGCACCTTCGCCTGGATGGTCATCCTGGGCAAGCGCGGCATCATCAACCAGCTCCTGATCGGCTGGGGCATCGTCGACAAGCCGGTCGCCCTGATCTACAACATGCTCGGGGTGCAGATCGGCATGGTCCACGTGCTCCTGCCCTTCATGGTGTTCCCGCTCCTGAATGTCATGACCCGGATCGATGCCTCACTGGTGACGGCGGCCCGCAGCCTCGGCGCCTCGCCGCGCCAGGCCTTCCTCCGGATCTTCCTGCCTCTGAGCCTGCCCGGCGTATCCGCGGGGTGCGTGCTGGTCTTCTCTCTTGGCCGTGGGCTTCTACATCACCCCGGCGCTGCTCGGTGGTGAAGGTCGGGTAACCTTCACCACCCTGATCGAGCTGGTCGTCCGCGATCTTCTGGACTGGAACTTCGGGGCAAGCCTCGGCGTCTTCCTTCTCACCATCGTCGGCGCGCTCTTCATCCTTTTCAGCACGCCTCTTCGGGCTGGAGCGCCTGACCGGAGACAGCCGCGCGTGATCGACGCACGCCCGTCGCTCGGCCGCCCCCTCCTCTGGGCCTACTGCTCGCTGGCCCTGGTGTTCCTCTGCGCGCCCATCCTCATCGTCGTCGTGGTCTCTCTTCAACGCGAGCGAATTCATCCAGTTCCCGCCGCGGGCGCGTGTTCGCTCCGCTGGTACGAGAACTACTTTGGCTCCCGCCAGTGGGTGGAGCCGACGCTCCTGTCCCTTCGCATCGCCTTCGTCACCATGGTGCTGTCGACCCTGCTCGGATCGGCGGCGGCCATCGGCCTGACCCGCGGCCGGTTTCGCGGCCGGCGCGCGCTCGAGTTTTTCTTCGTGTCGCCCATGGTCATGCCGACGATCGTGCTCGCCATCGGCCTCTATCTCCTCTTGCGCGCTTCAGGCTCGTCGGCCAGCCGCTCGCCCTCTACCTCGCGCACACCGTGGTGGCGACGCCACTCGTGATCGTGATTGTCTCGGCCGCGCTCAAGACAACCGATTCGGCCATCGGAGCTGGCCGCGCGGAGCCTGGGCGCGGGCTGCTTCCGCACGCTGTGGCACGTCACCCTGCCCGCCATCCTGCCGTCGGTGGTCTCGGGGGCGGCCTTCGCCTTCCTGCCTGTCGTTCGACGAGGTGGTGCTGGCCATCTTCCTCGGCGGGCCGGCGACCACCACGCTCCCAAGCGGATGTGGGAGAGCGTTCGCTACGAGATCGATCCCACGCTGACGGCCATCTCGACGCTGCTCGTCCTCGTCCCATCGTCATCCTCTGAGCGGCGTCGCCGTCGTCCGGCGATCCTTCGCCGCCGCGGCCTGCGACGGCATCGCGTCACCGACGGCGAATAGTGGCCGAGCTTCTGGACCGGGTGGCGGTGGTGACCGGTGCCACCGGCGTCGTGGCGCGGCGGTCGCGCAGCGCTTCGCGAGGAAGGGGCTCGGATCGTCCTCGTCGACGAGGATGAGGCCGCGCTCGCTCGAGTCCGCGAGGCGCTTCGCCCCGGCCGAGTCCGTGGACAGCCTCTGCCGCCGACCTGAGCTCGGAGAGCCAGGTCACTCCGCTGGTCGACTCGCTGCCCTGGCCCGTTTTGGTCGAGCTCGAGCATCCTCGTGAACGCCATGGGCATGGCCGAGGAGCCGCCGTGGGACGAGCCGGGACCGGCCGCGTGGGAGCGCGGCTCCGGAGCCTGACGGCGTGCGTCCTGTGCTGCGAGGCCATCGCGCCCGAGATGCGCCGGCAAGGCCGTGGACGCATCGTGAACATCGCCGCCACCGCCGGGCGCTACCGCTCTGCGTACGCTCGCCCGGAGGGCGTCACCGGCACGGCGCGCCGGAGCGCGGCGACGAGTGGCGGCGTGCTGGCCCTGACGCGTGAGCTGTCCCTCGAGCTCGGGCCACGCTGGCGTCACGGTCAACGCGGTCGTGCCCGGATGGATCCTCACCGAGCGGTCCACGCGGGAGTGGGAGCGGATGTCCGAGCGCGCGCGCGGCGCGACATCCTCGCCGAAATCTTCGCTGGGCCGGCCCGGACGATGCCGGGCGAGTGTCGGCGCGGTCTCTTCTGGCCTCGGACGCGAGCAGCTACGTGTCGGGAGCGACCATCGACGTCAATGGCGGCTGGTGGATGTCATGAAGCTCGCGGAGCGGGTGACCATCGTCGACGGGCGGGGCGCTGGGCATCGGGAAAGCGATTGCCACGGCCTGTGCCCGCGAGGGAGCTCGCATATCGTCTTGTGCGATATCGCCGCTTCCCGCCCTCGCCGCGGCGGAGGCGGAGATCCGCGCGCTCGAGCCTCCGTGCTGAGCCTGCAGGTGGACGTGACGGACGGCGCGCAGGTGGCCGCCATGGTCGAGACCGTGTTGAAGACCTGGGGACGCGTCGACATCCTCGTCAACAATGCAGGGGGCGGGATCGGTCCGAAGGGCTGACCGAGACACGCGACGACGAGTGGGACGCCGTCGTGAATCTCAACCCGAAGGGCCAGTTCCTGTGCTGCCGGGAAGTGGCGGCGCCCATGCGGCGCCAGGCGTGGGGCGCATCATCAATCATCGCGTCGAATGCCGGCCGCTACCGGAAGCAATACGGGCTTCGGAGGCCTCGCGTACAGCGCGGCGAGGGAGAGTCCTCCAGCTCACCCGGGCGTGGCGCATGAGCTGGGAAGCGCCGGCATCACCGTGAACTCCATCGCGCCCGGCAGCGTCCTGTCCGAGCGCGGGTGGAGGAGTTCGAAGCCCTGCCCGTCGAGCTTCGGGAGCGGGTTCTCGCCGAGACGCCGCTGGGACGCTTCGCGCGGGCCGAGGAGATCGCGAGCATTGCCGTCTTCCTCGCCTCCGAGGACGCGAGGCTATCACGGGCGCGACCATCGTCGCGAATGGCAGGCTGGTGCGCGGCGTGACGCGCGATCGGTCAGCGGGCTCCCGTGACCTCGAGCGTCGCGCCCGGAGACATAGCTCGACTCGTCGGCCACGGGAACCGGATGGCCCAGGCGATGTCGCGGGGCTCGCCCGCTCGTCCGACGGGAATCAGGGCGATCAAGCGCGCCGGTCCTCCTCGTCCAGCTCGGCAAACTGACCGTGGACGCGGGAGCCCGGCTCGGTCAGCGTGAATCCCGGGACCACGACGTTGACGGTGATATTGAACGGGCCAGATCCTTGGCGAGTTGGTAGGTCAGGCCCTGGACGCCTGGACTTGGCCGCGCTGTAGGGCAGTCGCGCGCCCACCGTCCGCAGCGGGCCGAACGAGCCGCGCACCGCGGCGGATGAGAGGTTGACGATGCGCCCGTACCGCCGGCTCTTCATGTGGGGCACGATCGCGCGGCAGCACCGGAAGCACGCCTTCGAGATTCGATCCGACGATGCGATCCCACAGCTCCTCGCTCGTTTCCTCGATGTCCGCCACGCCGAGGAGTCCGCTGCCTCCGCGTTATTGACCAGGATGTCGACGTGACCGAAGGCGTCGAGCGCCGTGCGCACCATCGCCTCCACCTCCGCCGCTCGGGTCACGTCGACGCCGACGGCCACGCATGCTCCGTCCTCGAGAGCAGGTGACCGGCCGCCGCCTGGACCTTGTCTGCCTGGACATCGGCAAGGAGCACGCGTGCCCCCGCCGCGACGAGGGCTTCCGCCGTCGCGAGCCCGAGACCTTGAGCCGCTCCCGTCACGATCGCCACCCGTCCGGTGAGCCCGCTGCCCATCATCCGCACATCCTCCCAGGAAAACCTGCGATCCCCGCGAGCGCCGCGGCGCCCGGCACGCCCGAGCGTGGCCCGAGTAGCTTGCCGCGCCCGACGAGCCGATCTATGCTGCCGTCGATTGCAAGATCCTCACCGCAAGGGTGTGCACCCAACTCGATCTGGAGGCGATCTGTCAACGTGGCCACGATGACCGACCCACACTCTTCACGGTGATCCGCGGTGGCGACGATCTTCGCGCCGGAAGCGCTCGGTCGGAAGGAAATCCTGATCTCGGGCCCGCGCATCCTCGCCATCGGCGAAGGCTTCGCCGACAAGACGGCGGCCCTCGGCGGCGCCAGATCATCGATGCCACCGGGAAGAAGGTCGTCCCCGGCTTCATCGATCAGCACCTGCATTTCCTCGGCGGCGGCGACTTCGAGGGACCGCTCGGCCGGGTGCCCGAGCTGCACGTGAGCTGGATCACCGAGGGCGGCGTGACCACCGCGGTCGGCATCATGGGCATCGACATGGAGTCAAAGGGCTGCACGGCCTCCTCGTGAAGGCGCGCGAGCTGGAGCGAAGCGGGCTCAGCACCTTCATCTATACCGGGTCCTTCCAGATCCCTTCGCCCTTCTCACGCGGAGCGTACGCGCGGACATCGTGCTGATCGACAAGGTCCTCGGGGTCGAAGGTCGCGATCTCCGAGGACACGTATCCGAATCTCTTCCTGCCCGCCTTGGCCCAGCTCGCCGGTGAGCTCAGGCTGGCAGCCGGCATGAGCGGCAAGGCCGCCGTCATGCACTGCCATACGGGCCGAAATCGCCGCCGGCTCCAGCCGCTCTTCGATCTCCTCGACAATGTCGGCCTGCCCATCCGCCAGATCGTGCCCACGCACGTGAACCGGAAAGCGCCCGAGATGATCGCGGACGCGATCAAGTTCGCGCAGGATGGGCGGCACCCTCGACTTCAGCGCCAATCTCAGCCAGCGCTCGGGGAGCGTCACCGGCCTGAATCCCGACGAAGCGGTGCGGACCGTGCTCGAGGCCGGCGTGCTCCTCGATCAGATCACGCTCTCTTCCGACGCCAATGTGTCGATGCCCCTGCTGGACGGCCAGGACCAGGTCGTGGGCCTCCACAATGCCTGGCCGCGCATCCTCCATCGGGAATGGCTCCACATCATCCGGACCAACCGGCTGTCTCTTCCGCAGGCGCTGCCCCTCGTGACCTCGAACGTGGCGCGCGTCCTCGGGATCGACGACCACAAAGGGGCTCCCTCGGCCCGGGCAAGGACGCCGATATCGTCCTCCTCACCGGGGACCTCATGGTCGACACCGTCCTCGCGCGGGGCCGGATCATGGTCCGCGACGGTCACGCCGTGGTGCGGGGTCCGTTCGAGGAGCGCGGCGTCTTCGACTACATGCTCTGACTCGCGCGGGCGCGCGGCGGGAGCTACGTCGCCCGCGTACGCCTGAGCACCTTCCCGGCGAGCATGTACATGATGACGTACACGATGGTCCGGTAGATGACGGCGGAGCCCGGTGGAATGCAAATAAAAGACAGGCCGGCCAGTCCCCGCTTGCCGATCTCGTGCGCCACCCGAATCACCTCGAAGTCCGACATGCCGATGGGCTCAGCCAGCTCGCCGAGAATATCGCCGGGCGCGGGGCCGGCGCCACCGAGGACGTCCATGTCGAAGTGCACGTAGACCGCGTCGGTGCCCGCATAGGCATGCTCGAGCTCCCGGCACAGTCCCTCGATGCCGAGCTCGGTGCGCACTTTCCACATCGGATAAAAATGCGCACCCCGGCGCAGGAAGTCCCGGACAATCTCTTTGCTCTCGAGCATGCCCCGCTCGCCGATCTCGACGAGGTTGCGCGGGGTGATGTTCGCGTGAAAGTCGTACATCTTCCGCTTCCAGTCCCCGCTGCCCGCTATCCTCGCGTCCATGGTCAGCCGGTCATACATCCGCGAGTCCCAGTGGGTGTCGAGGCTGATGACGCCGACATTGCCCTTGGTCCGCTCCGCGATGGGCTTGGCGATGGCGTACGAGCCACACGGCGAGTTCTGCCCGACCACGATGGGGAGCGCCCCGCATCGAGCGCCTGGTTGACCTTCTCCCTCGACCGCGGCCTGCGCGCGGAGGATGTTCTCGACCGTGGGCTTGTCATTGGCCTCCGGCGGGGATCTTCGCGTCGCCGAAATCGACCGACCTTGAGGTGCTCGAACACGTCGAGGTCGAGAGTCCTGGATATAGCCCGACTGGTACCGGATGGATTGCTGCCGGACGCGCTTGGGCCGGCAATCCAGTCGCTCTTCGGCACGCCGGCGTACTCGGTCCAGCTGGCGACATAGGGAGCGCCGATGATCGCCGCGTCCACACCCTTCAGATCTGCGGGCGAGATGGCGTGGGGCAGGCCCCATGAACGTGGGCTCGTCGGCTTCGAGCATGGGGAAGTACCGCTGCCGGGCATAGGTCGAATTGCGGATCGTGTCCCATCCTGGATAGCTAATGGATGCCTCCTGCCCTCGCGGGATGACGGCGGGAACGCCTTCGGAGCTCGCGGATCACGATGATCGGCGGAGAACCGGCGATACTTTAGCATATCCCCTGAACCGAGAGGAAGCGGACATGGACAAGACAGGTTTCGCTACGGGCTACGATCCGGCGGTGAGCGTCCGCGAGATGGCGGAGCTTGCGCGCCAGGCAGAGACGCGGGGTACGACATGGCCTTCTTCTCCGAGACCGTGCTCTGCAACCGCGATTCGGTGACGGCGATGGCGGCTTTTGGCCTGGCGACCACGAAGATCGCCCTGGGCTGCACCCAGGTCGTGCGGTTGCGAAGCCCGGTGGTCATGGCCCAGAGCCTCGCCTCGCTCGACGAGCTCACCGGCGGCCGCATCGTGCTGGCGCCGGGCGCGTGCACCGATAAGCACGCGCGCCGCCACGGCCTGCCCCCGGCCAACCCCGCGCTGACTCTCCGTGAATGGGTGGAATGCGTCCGGCTCCTCTTGGCCGGCGGTAAGGTGACATATAAGGGGCCAGGCGGTAGAGCTCGACGGCGTGCAGCTCAGTGGGATCCGCCCCGTCCGCGCATTCCGTTCTGGTTCGCCGCCATGAGCCGGACAGGCCTCAAACTGGCCGGACAGCTCGCCGACGGGGTCTTGCTGGACGCCCACACCTCCCCGGAATACGTGGCGAACGCCATCGCCGTCATCAAGGACGCTGCGACGGAAGCCGGGCGGGACTGGGGCGGGCTTCGAGATCGCTCAGATCATCCCATGCTCGGTGGAGGATACGCACGACGAGGCCGTCGAGGCTGGTGCGGTGGAAGCGGCCAGCCGCTTCGAGTCCCCCAATTTCCAGGCCGAGACGGAACGACGGCTGCGAGTCGGCGAGCCGGCTATCGATCCGGCGGATTTCCATGCTGCGGGAGGCGCTGGCCCGGGGCGGCAAGGCCGGCGTGGCCAGGGCCCTGCCCCGCTCTTCATCGAGAACACGACGGCGACGGGCACGCCCGAAGAGGTCGTCGAGCGCGTGCAGCACTATCGAGGGGCCGGGTGACGTTCCCGCTCATCCGCCCCCAGGCCCCCATCAGGTCATACGCATCCTGGATCTCTTCGCGAAGGCTTCGGCGTGACCGTCTCTCGTGGGTTCGGGCGCGCGATGCGTGCCGCTCGTCAGCCGGGCAATACTCCATTCCCGGCGATGACACCTGGAAGCGGCGCGTCCCAGTACGGGAGACGATCGACGCGCGGCTTCCACCCGGCCGCGATCTCGCTCCGCACGTGGGTGGCGATCTCGTCGAGGCGTGCGAACCACACCCCGCCCTTTGACTTCATGTATTCGATCAGCTCGATCATCGCGTCGCAGCGGGCCTGCGCGTCCCGACACGAGCGGGTGCCAGACCGCATTCCAGAGCAGCCCGTGCCGCCACGCGGCGTCAGAACTCGGCCCGGAAACACCTCGGTGGCCCGCTCCGGCGACGCGATGGGCAGCATGTAGCCGAACTCGCGAAGGCACACGTACTGGGTCCAGTCGTCCATGGTGGCATCGTGGGGCAGCTCCACCAGCGTGCCCCGGCCATTCCTGATCAGGTACGGGATGTCGTGGCCGGCGAGCGACGCGTCGTAGTCGAGCCCCGCCTCCACGAGGAAATCCACGGTGTGCCGGGGAGAAGGCCCAGGAGGAGCGCGGAAGCGCGCGCGGCTGCCGGCCGGTGGCCTTCACGATGCTGTCGAACGCGCGAAAAAAACGGTCCGCTCTTCCTCTCCGGGTCAGCTGGTTGATCTTCTCGTGCATGTACCCGTGGTGCGCGATCTCGTGCCCGTGCTCCACGATAAGCGCGATGGCCCGGGGATACTGCTCCATGCACCAGCCGGGAATGAAGAAGAGTCTGTTGCAGGCCGAGCCGCTTGAACGCGTCGACGATGCGCGGCACCGCCACCTCGGGCCCGTATCGGAGCCGGACGCCATGGCCACTCGGCTGTGCGCCGTGTCCGGGAAATAGATGTGGATGCAGGCTTTCCGCGTCCATATCGAACGAGAAGCTTCACCGCGCACCGGTATCCGTTCGGCCACCTGATAGGATTCTTCGATCATCGCCTGCTCCTCTTCACTGGTCGACTTCATGCGTTGCGCGACGCCCGTCCACGGTTTCGGCGCCGCCATGGCTGGCGCACTTCACCCCACAACTAGCTTCGAGAAAGCCGGCCGAGGCGATCGCGCTCGACCTCGAGCCGGCTCAGCGCGCCGGAGCGCCGCCACTCATGGCATCGCGGGCAGGCTGAGCGGGGAGATCTCCGGCCGAGCGGCGGTGCCGTCCATCCCGCTCGGGCACCTTCGCCTCCATGCGCCGCTGCGCCGCGGTCAATCGCGCGAGGGAACCACCCTGGTCGAGGGTGAGGACGCGGCCATTCGCGCCACCTTCTCGCCGTCGATGTAGAGCGTCGCGTATGGCGCGATCGGCAGCGTGAAAGATGATTGAACGCAAGGGATCCCGGGCCGGCATCATCCATGGATTGCCCAGATCGACCAGCACGAGGTCCGCCTTGGCGCCGGGGTGGAGGCGACCCAGGTCGTCGCGCAAGATGGCACTGCGGCGCCACCGATGGTGGCGCGTGGAAGACGTCGGCCATCTCGGTGGCGCGGATGTTTTCGGCGGAGATCCGCGCGAGCACGATGGCCCACCGCATCTCCTCGATCATGTTCTGGGGCACCGTATCGGTGCCGATCCCCAATGTTCACGCCGGCGTGCCGGTACTTCCTGAAGTCTTCCAGCATGTGGCCGTAGCGGGCGAACGGAGTTGGGCAGTGCGCCACCGAGGTGCCCGTCTCAGCCATGATCGCGATATCCTTCCGCGACCCCCAGTGCAGCCACGAATGCTCATCGATGAAGAGCGCGTGACCAAGGAGGGTGCCGGGTCCGGCCAGGCCGATCTGATGCGCCCACTGGATAGGAGTGATGCCGTGACGGCGCACCATCTCGTAGAACTCGGCCACCGCCTGGCCGCAGTGAACGGTGAATGGGAGGTTGCGCTCGCGCGCGGTCGCGACGCTGTCGCGCAGGAGCTCTCCGTACAGGTGTCGATCTGCGCCGGCGAGATCATGCCGGACAGCCGCCCGCTCGGATGTTTGGCGATCTCGTCACAGAGCCGCAGGGCCGCCTCGAACTTCTGTCGGCCGGCCGGCTCGTTCCATTCATACTCGAGCAGATGGGACCGACGCACCACCCACCGCGACGGAGGCGTAGCTGGGGGCGAGCACGCCGCGCAGCCCGCTCCGGGCGATCAGATCGATCCAGCCCGGGTAGTCGCCGGAGATATCGACGAGGGTGGTCACGCCGGAGAGAAGAAGCTCACAGTAGGCGGCCTCCGCGCAGGCGAGCCTGCCTTCGTCGTCCGGCCAGTAGGCACTCGCGCGCTCGAACAGACCAGACATGTACATCTCCGGGAACGCCGTGCTCCTCGCGAATGCCGCGATAGCTCGCTTCGTGGCCCGGGTGCGCGTGGACATTGATCAGGCCCGGCATCACCATCAGGCCGCGGCCGTCGATTGTTTCGTCGGCGGCGCCCGGATAGCCCCGCCCCACGAACGTGATGCTATTGCCGGCGAAGACCACGTCGCCGTGCTCGAGATAGGCGTGGCGCCGGTTCGAAGGATCCCACGCCACTACCCAGTCCGCGTTCCTGATCCATACGGTTCTCGTCATCGCGTTCCTCCGATTACTGGTCTCAGAGCCGTCTCGCAGGCGTGCAGGATGTCCTTCCGCTACCGCCGCACGACGTACAAGTCTCCACGAATTGACTCATCTTGGTGCAACTTCCCCTACAGGGTCGATAGTAGCCATTGTCATCGCGCGCCGATCCTGCCAGACAGCCAGGGACAGGTCAAACCCGAGGCTTGGAGAGGAAGGTTGCCGGTCGCTCAGCGTGTTCGAATAGCCGCCGTGGTCCCACTTTGCTGAGCGAATAGCGGGGACACGGCGAGTGCTGCAAATCTGGAACTCGAGGGTGCTTCATCACAGTACCCTCATTCCCATCGTAGGATAGATAGACGAATCGGTCGTGTTCTTGTGTCCACCCAGTCACGAGGTCTACGGCCATGCCTACGGCAGTCGATGCCAGCTCGCCTTTCGGCCAGACGACCTGGGGGCGCTGGTGAGTCGAGCAGGGCAAACCGCGTCGGAGCCAACCCGGGCATGCCGTGGCATCTGTGTGTCGCCGGCAGGGTGGCTCGCGGCACCCGAAAATGCCGGAGGGCACTCGCAGGAAACCGCGCCGTCGAAAGGTGATGCGGCATGTCCGATCAAGACGGGGCTCCTGATCATCTGTGCGGCGGTTTTCGTCCTCATCACCGGGAGCCTGTACGTGGTGTCTCAGGCGGTCAAGACCGAGGCCGACATCGCGGGAGCGGAGGCGCGCCGCTACCAGTCGTACAAGCTGGCCGACGAGCTGCGCCAGAGCTCCGACGATCTGACCCGCATGGCGCGGCTCTACGCCGTCACCGGTGAGGCGCGCTACCAGGCCTACTTTGATCGGATCCTCGCCATTCGGGACGGCAAGGCGCCGCGTCCCCTCGACTACGGCAACGTCTACTGGGACTTCGTGATGGCCTGGGGGAAGCCTCCGCGGCGTGACGGGGCGGCGGTGTCGCTCGAACAGCTGATGCGCGAGGCCCGCTTCACCGATGACGAGCTGGCCCTCCTCCAGCAGGCCAAGCATCGCTCCGACGCGCTGGTGGCGCTCGAGGCGCAGGCCATTCACGCGGTCCAGGGTCGGTTCCTCGACGCCCGGGGACACTTCACCGTGGTGGGGCGGCCCGACATGGACCTCGCGCGCCGTCTCCTCCACGGCCCGGAATACCAGCAAGCCAAGGCCGAGATCATGGCCCCCATTCATGATTTCTTCACGCGGGTAGAGTCGCGGACCGCGGCCGAGGTGCAGCAGCTGAGGCGGCGGGGCGAGCGCCTGCACGTCGTGGTGATCGCCGGTCTTGGTACCGCGGTCATCCTCGTGCTCATCTCGTTCGCGCTGGTCGCTCGCTACTCGTTTGTCGCCGTCCGCCGCGGGACCGGCCTCACGCCCAGTGGCGCCGCCCTCACCGAGCGTTCCGGCTCACCCTCGGGCTGGCCATCTGGACGGTATGGCCAATACTCACCGCCGCCGCGGTGGCCTGCGTACTGGTGCTGGGGCTCTCGTGGTGGCTGAGCGAAAGCACCAATGACAAGGTGCGATCGGGCATCAGGAGCGCGCTGGAAGCGGTACATCAGAGTACGGCGCGATCGGTCGACGACTGGCTGACGAGCATCGATCAGGAGGCCAGCGCGTGGGCTCGGTCACCGCTCGTTCGTGGGCTGCTGTCCCGTCCGCCGACAGGCGGCGGAACGGGCGCCCGCACCGAAGCACGGGAGCTGCTCGCGCCCCTGCGCGGCCTGACCGGCGTCGCCGGATATTTCGTCGTCGACTCGAAAGGCCACGTGGTGGCCAGCGATGATGCGGGGCTCCTGAGCCGGGCGCCCGCCCGTGAGTTCGGGAAACGCTGGTCTCCGAGGTGAGCCGCGCGCCCGACCATTCGATGGTGATCCTCCCCGGCGGTGCCCCTCCCGGGCCACCTGACCAGGCCGAGCTCCGTCGCGACGTCCTGGTGGCCGCCGGGATACCGGATCAAAAGGGATCGTGACGGGCGCTCTGGTCCTCCGCCTCGATCCGCGGCTCGAGCTGAGCCGGATTCTCCAGCGCGGACGGCTCGGCGAATCGGGCGAGACCTATGCCTTCACTCGCTCCGGGTCAATGATCAGCGAGAGCCGGTTTCGCGATCAGCTCCGCGGCATCGAGACGCTCCGCTCCGCGCCCGATCAAGCGGCAAGCCTGAGCATCGAGCTCCGCGATCCCGGTGTCGATCTGACTGCCGGCGGCCGTGCGGCGGGGCCACGGCCCGAGCAGCCGCTCACCCGGATGGCCCGGGCGGCCCTGGCCGGACACTCTGGAGTGGACCTCGAGGGCTACCGTGACTATCGCGGCGTCCCCGTCATCGGCGCCTGGACGTGGAATGAGCGCTACGGCATCGGCAGCGCCACCGAGGTTGGGCTGGCGGAGGCGTACGGCGCCCTTGGCGACTACCAGCGTCACACGCGCCTGGCCACCGGCCTCTCACTGCTCCTCATCGCAGGGTTGAGCGGCGTATTCGCGTGGAATCGGTTGGCCATGGCGGTGGCGGCGGCCAAGCTCGAAGCCGCCTACGAAATCATCCGCGGCCACAAGGACCGCATGGAGGCAGAGCTCGAAGGTTGGTCACGATCTTCAGCTCAGCATGGTGCCGCGCGAGTTCCCGGCGTTTCCTGCGCGCGATGGGGTGTCCGTGTACGCGACCCTTCGTCCCGCGCGGGAACTGGGCGGCGACTTCTACGACTACTATTTCGTCGACGACACCCACCTCTTCTTCTGCGTCGGCGACGTCTCCGACAAAGGGGTTCCCGCCGCACTGTTCATGGCCGTCGCCAAGACCTGATCAAGGCGCGAAGTGCCCAGGAGCCGTCGACCGCGAAGATCGCAGACTACCTCAATGGCGAGCTGAGCCGGGACAACGACAAGTGCATGTTCGTGACGCTCTTCATGGGCAGGCTCGACGTCACCACGGGCGAGCTGGTGTACACCAACGCCGGTCATGACCCTCCCTACGTGCGTCAGGCCGATGGAACCCTCCAGCCTCTGGCCGAGCGCCACGGCCCCTCGTGGGAGTGGCGGCGAATGTCGTCTATCCGTGAGTCGCGGTGTCACCTCGGTCCGGGCGATCTCCTCGTCGTCTACACTGACGGCGTGACCGAGGCGCAGGATGCCGGCGGCCAGTTCTTCTCGAGGAGCGCCTGGCTGAGCTCATGCGGGCGGGCGGCGCTCTCTCCACCAATGCCGTCGTCGATCGCATCCTGGCCGCGGTGGAATCGTTCGAGGGCAGGGCCGAGCGTGCGGACGACATCACCGTGCTTGCCGTGCAAGTGCTGGGCGCGGCTGACCGGGAGACCGTGATCGCCGAGACGGTGGTGCTCCGCAACGAGCTGGGCGACCTGGATACGCTCGACGACATCCTCGACCGCTTCGGAAAGCACGGCCGGCTGCCCGCGGCCACCATGGCCGAGCTCAGAGTCGTCTGCGACGACATCGTCAGCAACGTCATCAACCACGGCTACCCGCAGGGCGGACACCACGACATCGAAGTGCGCCTGGAGCTGACCGGACACCGGCTCGTGGTGACCGTGTCCGACGACGGTGTGGCCTTCGATCCGCTGGCCGTGGCGCCCCCGGACACTACCCTGCCCCTCGAGCAGCGCGAGCTCGGCGGCCTCGGCATCCATCTGGTGCGCAGTCTCACCGACGAGGCAACCTATGGCAGACACGGCGGTCGCAACGTGATAACACTCGTGAAGATGGTGCCCGGCCCGTCTCCGGATCCTCCCGACGGGAGCCCGAGGGAGCCACTGCCTCCACTATGAGCACATGAACGCGGTAGTGCCGCGAGGAGAGGACAGCATGGAGATCAAGACTCGACGGATGGGAGATGTCGTGGTGGTGGATATGATCGGCCGACTGGATTCGCGGACGGCTGGCCCCGCCTCCACCGAGCTGAACAAGGTCGCCCAGGGTGGTGATCGCAAGGTTCTGCTGAACGTCGAGCGGCTGGAGTACGTGAGCAGCGCGGGTCTACGCGCGATCATGGTGGCGGCGAAGCTGCTCGAGGTAAACGGCGGTGCCGCCAAGATCTGCCGGGCCAATGATGCGGTCAAGCACGTGATGGAGGTATCGGGCTTCAACAGCCTCCTTCACCTGTACGACACCGAGGACAAGGCGCTGGCGGCGTTTGCCTAGCGCCCCACCCCCGGTCCGCGAGGGATTCTCTACCTGAGCGTTCCCTTTCAGATTCTGCTGCGTCCGTTATGAAGCCGGTACAGGCACCCACGCCTCCGGGCAGCTTCCGACGTTCGGGTAGTACGCCCCGTAGCTCGGGCAGTAGTACCAATAGGCGGGAGCCGGGTAGCCATAGTAGCCGTAGTACGGCAAGACCGGCCCGAACCCGAAGCGACGGTGCTCGAACCCGTGATGTCCGTCGAACCCGTGGTGCCCATCGAAACCATGATGTCCGTCGAAACCAGGGTGACCGCCGACGCCTTGGTGGACGCCGCTGCCGCCTACGTGACCGCCCTCGAAGCCGTGACCGCCCGTTCCTCGCGCCTCGCTCGACGCATTGACGGCCAGCACGATCGCCAGTGCGGCGAACGCCATAAATAGCAAGCTCTTCACACGTTTCAGCGTCTTCATCGCTGTGCCCTCCTTCTCTCTCCTCACTTCTTTAGACGACTCCGTATCCTGGGAGGTTCAGCCCCTACTCTTCCGCAAGAAAGTGAAAGCCGAACTCGGGCACTTGCGCGTGTGGGCGGAGGCGCCACTTTCTCGGAGCGGAGGAGCAATGGCGCAAAGCAGTGGCGAGTAGCGGTGACGCGGCTGGATCGGCGCTCTGTCTCCGGAGCTGCCTTCGGATTCTATCTGCTGCCCGCGCTCCACCGGAAGAATGCCGCGGCCGCGACCAGGCCACTGACCAGCAAAGCCAGCGACGAAGGCTCCGGCACGACTTCCAGGCTTCCCACGAGAGACAGCGCATAGGTGAAGTTCTGGCTTTGGTCCGGGTTGGCGCTGACAAACTCGACCGTGACGGTCGCGATGCCGCTGCCTCCCATCACGTTACTCAGCGCCCCGGTTCCTCCGATGAACGGAATGATCAGGGTGGCCTCCGCGCTGGTCGCGCTGGTGGCCGTGGCCGTGCCGCTGAACGTGCCGACGAGCGTCGCACCACCGTAGTCCTGCGTAAAGAGACTGTTGCTGACGATCTGATGGAGCGGGTGAAGTCGGAGTCCTGGGAGCCGGCCGCCTGGAACGACCCGAGCGTGCTGACCCCGGTGCCCGTGGCCACGGCGTGGCTCGTGGTCGCCGAAGTCAGCTGAAGCAGGTAGGTGCCGGTCTCCGTCGACTGAAACGGCCCGATAATCCCCGCCTGAGCGCCCGTGGCCATGCATAGCTGGGCGAGGAGCGCGAGGATGCCGACACTGGTCAGGCGCATTGCCAACACGGCAGCCGCTCCTTTCGGTCTCCAGGTTCAGCGTGAGCGTTCCGGGCCGTGGTCGCAGCCTCTCCTCTCGGATCACCCCTGGAAGATGTCCTCCGGGAGCAGGGCGCGACACCACGTAGTTCGGCACATCGACCACGTTGCTGATCCGCAGATCGACGGCCACGCTGCAGATGACGTAGGCCTGCTCGCGCGTGAAGCCGCGCTCCTGGAGCAGGGCGATCATGTTGAGGAGAGCGCTCCGGCAGGCCGTGTTGAGGTTCTCGCCCTGATTGACGCCCTGCTCGTCGACCGGCATTCCCATGGTGGCGATGAACCGCTGCGGCGCCGCCCAGCGCGGATCGATGAAGTAGTCGCTGCGCTGGAATCTCGGCCACCGGATCTGGCGGCGCTCGGCCTCGCCCCGATGCACGCGGAAGCGCACGACACAGGTCGCCCCCATCTCCACGGCGGTGACGCATACCTCGCCGTCACCCTGGGCGAAGTGGCCGTCACCCGTCGAGAAGAGCGCGCCGTCGACGGCCACGGGCAGGAGGAGCTTCGCCCCCTTGCTGAGCTGCTTCACGTCGAAGTTCCCGCCGTTCTCGCGCGGCGGCAGCGTCCGCAATCCATGAACGGCCGCCGGCCCCGAGGCGGGCACGGCGCCGGAGGCATCGGGCGGGAACGACCATGCCGCCGCGCGCGAGCAGGTCGGCCTCGCGCCGCGTCCACGCCTCCAACTGCGCGCGCGACGGCGCCACGCCGGACACGCCCATGAACGAGGCCCCGGGAATGCGCACACCGCGAAGCTGGGGCGAGGTGGCCCAGCCATCCGCGATATCCCAGTGGACGAGAAAGGGAATGGTCATGATGTCGCGCAGGAAACCCAGCCCGGGCATGATGGCCGTGAAGGCCCACGGCTGCGGAACGATGTCGACGAATTCGACCTCGAGCAGATCGCCGGGGCGGGCGCCCTTCACCAGGACGGGTCCCGTCAGCGGATGGATTGCCCCGCCTCCATGAGCGCGCGAAATCGGCCTCCGTGGACCGAGGCGTGAGATACCCATCGGTGGCCTCCCGCGTCTCGAGCGCGACCTCCTCGCCCTCGTCCACCTCCACGATCGGGGGGATGTCGGGGTGCCAGCGATTGTGTCCGGTCTTGGGCTCGTCGCGCAGCGGCCGCTTCCGGTCTATGGTGACGGACTTCATGGCTCTTCCTCCTCTAGCGTGCTGTCGACAGGTCAGCCGATCTCCGACAGCGCGCACGCGACGTCCCAGCTCGGACGAACGATGCGCCGCTTCGACCACCTTGAGCGCGAGCACTCCCGCCTCCACGTCCACCGCGGGCGCCGTTCGGCCCGCGCAGGCATCCAGGAACAGCTTGAGCTCGTGACGCAAGGGCTCGGGCCCCGACGCCTTGTGAGTTTCCGCCGCTCCATCAAGCGCGTTCCAGACCCCGCCTTCCTTGACGTGACGATTGGCGAGGACCTTGACCTCCCCGTGCCGAAGTCACCCGCCAGAGTCTCCTGCTCGCCCACGATCACGCAGTCACGGAAGGTGCCGGGGCGAAGTAGCCGGCCTCGACGAAAGCGGGAACGTCACCGTACTCGACGGCACAGAAGCCGATGATCGTCCATGCCCGCGGCCGAGGAAATCGCGGAGGGTCGCCGTCACCGCGGTGGGATTCTTCTCGAGGAGGTAGGCGAAGAGATCGAAGTAGTGGATGCCATCCGTCTGCGTCACTCCCACGTCGTGGCGCGGCCGCTTGAAGCCTGCGAAGCGTCCCGTGCAGTAGCGCATGGCGCCCACGCTTCCGCTCTTGATGCGCTCGCGCAGGAGCTGCGTCACGGGATGGAAGCGGAAGATGTGCCCGACCTGGAGCACCCGTGGGGTCGAGCGCACGACGTCCGCCAGCGCGCGCGTCCCTCGGCTACCGTCAGCGTCAGAGGCTTCTCGACGAAGCAGTGCTTCCCCGCGCCGCAGGCACTCACTGGCGAGCGCCAGATGATTGTCGGCGGGTGTGACAATGTCCACCGCGTCCACCTGGGGCAGCGCGTCGCGGAAGTCCGCCACCGCCCGCGCCTCGGCCACCCCCGCCTTGACGGCGAGGGCCCGGCGCTCCGGCGACACGTCGGCGACCCAGAGCTCGCAGCCCAGCTCGCCCAGGACACGGAGGTGCTTCTCTCCCCAGCGCCCCAGGCCGATCAGGAAGCACCTTCACGCGCGGTTGCTCCCTCGCCGCCCACGTCTTCGGCGACTTCGTAGCGGAGCAGCCGGTCCTTCATCCAGCGAACGGCGAGGAGATCCCTGAAGGCGCTCCACGCGCGATTGCCGATGCCGTACTTGGACTCGCCGAAACGGCGCGGCCGATGGTTGACGGGCACCTCCAGCACGCGATAGCCCCGCATCTTGAGGAGGGTCGGGACGAAGCGATGAAACCCCTTGTAGAGAACGAGATCGCGGAGGCACTCGCGGCGAAAGGCCCGGAAGGTACAGCCGCTGTCCTGGATCGTCTCGTCGCTCAGACGGTTGCGGACGCCATTGGCAATTCTCGACGAGGCGCGCCGCACCCACGAGTCGCCGTCACCGCGCTTCACCCGCCAGCCTGTGACGGCGTCCCACTGCTCGAGATGCTTCAGCATGCCGGGGATATCGTGGGGATCGTTCTGGAGATCGGCGTCCATGACCACCACCCAGCGCCCCCGCACCGACTTGAGGCCGGCGTCGGTGGCCGCCGTCTCGCCGGCATTGGCCTTGAGCCGGACGAGCCGCGCGCGGGGTCTTGCTCGTGGAAGCCCCGCACGATGTCGGCGCTCCGATCGCGGCTGCCGTCGTCGACGAAGATCACCTCGTAGCTGAGCCCGGTCGGATCCAGCACCTCGCGGATCTCGGGCCACAGCACGGGCAGATTCTCTTCCTCGTTATAGACGGGAACGACGATGGAGAGGTCGATCGCGGCAAGCACGCCGGCTCCGCGGCAGCGCGGCCGCTCACCCGCGCCGGGGCGGGTCAGTGCGCCGGTTGGTGCCCCGCCACTCCGCCACCAGATCCTGGGGCAGGCCGAGCCTGTCGAGCACGCGCGCCAGGGTGTGATCCACGAGGTCCTCGATCTGCTTGGGCCGATTGTAGAAGGCGGGCATGGGCGGCATGATGATCGCTCCCATCTCGGCCAGCGCGGTCAGCACGCGGAGATGCCCGAGGTGGAGCGGCGTCTCGCGCACCACGAGAATGAGCGGGCGGCCTTCCTTGAGGGTCACGTCGGCCGCGCGCGTCAACAGGGTATCAGCCAGACAGTGCGCCACCGAGGCCGCCGCCTTCACGCTGCACGGCACGATGACCATGCCGTCGGTCTTGAACGATCCCGAGGCGATGGCCGCGCCGATGTCCTTGTTGTCGTAGCGGTGCGTGGCGAGCGCCTCGACGTTCTTCACCGTCCAGTCGGTCTCCTCCACGATGGTCCGCTTCGGCGGGATCGGAGACGCACCAGGTGCGTCTCCACGCCGGGCAGCCCGCGCAGGAGCTCGAGAAAGCGGATGCCGTAGACCGCGCCCGAGGCTCCGGAGATGCCGACCACGATGCGCTTCACAGCCGGAGCCTCCGCTTGTACACCTCCTCGCGGGTCTTGTTGTAGAGGACTTCCCACTCCGAGCTGCCCTCGGGGGCGGGGCGCGAATAGCTGCTCAGGGTCTTCCGCACTTCCTGGTCGATGGTTTCCTCGAGGCGGCCCTCTTCCTCGAGCACGCGGAAGATCTCCGTTCTCAGCTGATTGCGGACCTTGTCGTCGGCGATCTGCCGGATGACCACGCCCTCGGTGGCCGCGAGGTCGCCGACGATGCGCTCGGCCAGGCCGAAGAGTCGCTCGCGGCTCATGCGCATCAGAGCGTGAACCCCCGCTCGCGGGCCAGTCTGGTCTTGGCCATGGTGAAGAGACGCTTGTAATCGGAGGCCGAGTCCTTGATGAGCTTCGGCGTTGTCGAGAAGGAGGGCCTTGACCTCGCTGTCGATCTTTTCCTCGGCGAGGAAGTTCTCGGAAAGCACGTGGCGAACCACTTCCCGGGCCCGCGCCTCGTCCTTGATCTCGGCGAGCTTCCTGGCGACCAGCCGCTTCACCACGGCCTCCGCCATCCTGCCCGCGATCTCGTTCTGCCTTGACATGAGCCCGTCCGAGGTTACACGCAGCCGTCGGAAAGTGTCAAGCGAACTGGCCGGAAAATCGGCCAAATCCGGGCTTTTCAGGCGGGCAGGAGCACTCGGAAGCGCGAGCCTTTTCCGGGCAGGCTCTCCACCTCGATGCTGCCGCCATGCGCGTGCGCGAGACCTCTGACCAAGCTCAGTCCAAGGCCCAGGCCGGGCGCGGCCGCCGTCTCCGGATTGCTGATGCGCACATAGGGGTCGAAGATCCGCGGCAGTGCATCCGCGGCGATGCCGACGCCGTCGTCCTCGACCGACAGCTCGACCATGCCGGGCTTGTCGGAGGCGACACCGGTCCCCACCCGCACGCGGCCGCCCCGCGGCGAGTACTTGATGGCATTGGACAGCAGGTTCTTCAGCATGCGATCCACCGCGTCCCGGTCGGCGCAGAGCGGCGGAGCGGAGCCCGTTCCGCTCCAGTCGAAGTGGTGACGCGGATGCTGGGAAGCGAAGATCTCGAGATTGGCCTCGATGATCTCGCCGAGGTCGAGGGCACGCGTTGCAGCTCGGGGCCTCGCCCCGACTCGATTCGCGACAGGTCGAGAAGATCGCCCACGATTCGCCCCAGGCGCTTGATTCCGTGTGAACGTGCCCGAGATATCGTCGGGCCCGCTCGGGAGGCACGTCGCGCGTGAGGAGAAGCTCGCTGAACCCTTGCAGCGCGGTCAGCGGGGTGCGCAGCTCGTGAGAGGCGACGGTGAGAAATTCGTTCTTTGCCTGGTCGAGCTCGCGCAGGCGTCGCGTGGCCCCCGCCACTTTCTCTTCGAGCTCGTGCGCGAAGTGCCGCTGGCGCTCCGTGAGCCGGGCGTTTTCGATGGCCAGCGCCAAGTGGAGCGCCAGCGCGCCTGCCATGCCCCGCGTGGCCGCGGAGAGGTCTCCATCGCGCTCGGCGATGAGCGCCCCCGCCGGTCCCCGCCCCGCGTCCAGGGGCAGCATGAGCCGCCGGCACGGAGTCGCCGCGGCCGTGGGAAGGACGGCCGCTGGACAGAACTCCGCGGGCGCGCTGGCCGCGACGCGGTCGGCGCCGCCGGCTTCGAGAACGAGCCGCACCCGATGCACTCCCAGGGCGCGCCGCGTCAGCTCGGCGACGACGGCCAGACGCTGCCCCAGCGTCCCTTCGCCGGCGAGGGTCCGCTGAATGTCCAGGAGGGCATCGAGCTGGGCTCCTCGGCCCCGTGATTGATCCACGAGCCGCCCGACCGTCAGCCCCAGGGTGAGCGGAGTCGAGAGCGACACGATGCCGTCCACCGCGGACCACGACGGGCCCGCCCGCTCGATCAGGGGAAAGATGCTGAGCGCCTGAACGAGGCCCGCGACGAGGCCGACCAGGCAGCCGCCCGTCACGCCGCGAGCGAGAGCGGCCCAGAGGGCGGGAAGGAGATAGAGATGGTGGAGCGACGACACCTGATCGCCGCCGGCAGCCCGGACGGCGAGGGCGATGAGCGCGACCAGCCCCAGCGCGGCGAAGATCACACGAGCAGGATGCGATAGGCCGCGAAAAAGGCCACGGTGGCCAGGTATCCGGGCAGGAGGCTGCCACTCCAGGCTCGTAGGGCGCAGCAGCCGAGACCCAGGAGCAGTGTGTAGAACATCGCGCCCGCCACCAGCTCGGCGGTTTGCGGTAGAGCGGGATCGAGAAGGTATCGCAGCAACGCCAGACCGGTGGACGCCGCGGCCGCCGGCCAGAGCTCCAGCGGCGCCAGAGCGCCGAGAAGACCGCGCCCCGGAAGAGCCACTCGGCCGTCACCGCGTTGGCCCCGATGTCATAGGCCACCGCGGCCAGGTAGCGGCGACCGTCGGGCACGGCCACGGGATAGCCCAGCATGAGTGATGCCGCGAAGAGCAGGTGAATTCCGAGGAAGACTCCCGAGGCAACCCCCACGAAGGGCGCGCGCAGCTCGCGAGGAGCACGCCAGCCTATCCAGTCGAGTCGGGCCGTCCAGCCAATGGCGTCCCTCGCGACGACAAGCGGGACGAGCAGGTAGGCGACGGCGCCCACCGGAGAGAGCCCGGCGGCCAGCGACGCGACGAGGAGGGCGCCCGCTCCCCGCAGGGCCGGTCCCTGCCAGCCCCCGCGCCCGTGAAACGCCAGGATCCAGCCTGCCGACAGGAAGCCCGCGTGCACCGACCCGCTGGCGAAGGCGTGGCCCAGGCTACTACCCGGCCCGGCCAGGAGTCGCCGGCCACGCCCAGGGCGCAGCCGAGCGTCGTCAGTCCAGTGACCAGGCCCAGCTGCCCCGCGAGCGCGCGCGAGGCTCGCCGAGCGTTCAGTCTCGAGCCGATGGGCCAGGAGCCGCATCGATGACCCTGTCGAAGAAGATTGTGAGGAGCCGCCCATCGAGGGTGTGATCCGCTTCGGCGGCCATTCGCTCGTGCGCCGCTCGATGATCGAGGGCGCGCCGGTACGGCCGGTCCGAGGTGAGCGCGTCGTATACGTCGGCGATGGCGACGATGCGCGAGCCCATGGGGATCGTCTCGCCCGCGAGGCCGTCCGGGTAGCCGCTGCCATCCTGACGCTCGTGATGATGGCGGACGATGAGGGCGCCGTCGGCGAAGAATTCGAGCGGAGCCACGATCTGGGCGCCGGTGATCGGATGACGCCGCATCACCTGCCATTCCTCGTCGGTGAGCGGGCCCGCTTTCCTCAGAATGCGCTCGGGCACCGCGATCTTGCCCAGGTCGTGGAGCAGACCCGAGTGGGCGATGGTCACCGACTCGCGGGCCCCCAGACCCGCGGCCAGCGCCAACCGCCTCGCGAGGGTCGCCACGCGTTCCGAGTGACCGCGCGTGTACTCGTCTTTCGCCTCCAGGGCATTGGCCAGCCCGAGCAGGCTCTGGAGAATGGAGCTCTGAAGCTTCCGGTGCGTCTTCTTCAGGTCCACGGCATAGGTCAGCGACTGCTGGTATGCGGCGCGCAGCTTGTCGCGCGCCCGCTCCACTTCCTGCTCGCGCGCCCGCGTCACCTCGTAGAGGTTGCGGAGGTCGCGCGCATAGGCGAGAGCCTGGGACAGCGCTACATCGGCCGCCATGACCGTGTCTCCGGCACCAGCGCCTCGACGAGGGCGAGGAGCGCGAGCGGCGAGAAGGGCTTGGTCAGATACTCGTCGGCGCCGGCCTCTCGACCGCGGGCCCGGTCCGCCTCCCGGCCCGCCGCGGTGAGCATAACGATGGGCGTTTGCGCCAGGGCCGGGTCGCGCCTGATCTGCCGGCACGCCTCGAGACCATCGAGTCTCGGCATGTGCACGTCGAGCAGAATCAGGTCGGGCCTCAGGCGGCGGCGCGAGCGCGAGAGCCTCCACGCCGTCCGACGCTTCGACGACGCGCACCTCGGCGTCCTCGAGAGTGAAGCGCACCAGATCCAGGATGGGCGGCTCGTCGTCGACTATCAGGATTGTCGTCATGCGTGGATTGGATTGCGAAGCACGCGCAGGCAGGAAACGCTTGCATGGCGACGAGTTGGAAGGCGGCGGCTTGCTACGGTGCCTCGCGCGCGGGGCGATCAGGCCGCTGGGTCTGCCCTGCCCACGGTGCAGGCCGCGACGGCTATTGGGCGTGCGACAGGACGAGGAGCCGGGTCAGGGCGCGAGCCAGGGCCTCGAGGGCGCGGGCGAAGTCGATCTCTTCGACCATGCCGTCGGGACTCCTGCCCTGGAGCCGCATCTCCGCGCGCTGGCGGGCGCGCTCGGCGCGCTCCCGATCGATCTCCTCCGGCCGCTCGGCATTCTCGGCCAGGATGATGACGCGCTCGGCGCGCACCTCGGCGAAGCCTCCCAGCACCGCCAGATGATGCTCGGTCTGCCCGCTGCGGTAGGTCACCTCTCCGGGCTTGAGAGTGGTGAGCATGGCCGCGTGACCCGGCAGGACGCCGAAGTACCCTTCCACGCCCGGCGCCACCACCTCGTCGGCCTCGGCGCTGACGAGCATCCGCGCCGGCGTGGCCAGCTCGAAGAGCACTACTTCGTCTCGCCCATCTTGCGAGCCTTCTCGCGCGCCTCTTCCAGGGTGCCGACCATGTAGAAGGCCTGCTCCGGCATGTCGTCGCAGAGACCGTCCACGATCTCCTTGAAGCCCTGGATGGTGTCGGCGAGCTTCACGTAGCGGCCCGGCTGACCGGTGAAGCCTTCGGCCACGTGGAAAGGCTGGGAGAGGAAGCGCTGGAGCTTCCGCGCCCGCGCCACCGTCAGCTTATCCTCGTCGGAGAGCTCTTCCATGCCGAGGATGGCGATGATGTCCTGGAGGTCCTTGTAGCGCTGGAGAATGGACTGCACGGCGCGGGCCGTCGCGTAGTGCTCCTGCCCCAGGATGAGCGGGTCGAGAATGCGCGAGGTGGAAGCCAGCGGATCCACGGCGGGATAGATGCCGAGCTCGGTGAGGGCGCGCGACAGCACGGTCGTGGCGTCCAGGTGGGCGAAGGCCGTGGCGGGGGCGGGGTCGGTGATGTCGTCGGCGGGGACGTAGATCGCCTGCACCGACGTGATGGAGCCCTTCTTGGTCGAGGTGATGCGCTCCTGGAGGGCGCCCATCTCGGTGCCGAGGGTGGGCTGGTAGCCCACGGCCGAGGGCATGCGTCCAAGGAGAGCCGAGACCTCCGAGCCCGCCTGGGTGAACCGGAAGATGTTGTCGATGAAGAGCAGCACGTCCTGCCCCTCGACGTCGCGGAAGTACTCGGCGGAGGTGACGCCGGTCAGGGCCACGCGCAGTCGCGAGCCGGGGGCTCGGTCATCTGGCCGAAGATGAGCGCGGTCTTGTCGATGACTCCCGATTCCTTCATCTCGTGATAGAGGTCGTTGCCCTCGCGGGTGCGCTCCCCTACTCCAGCGAACACCGAGATGCCCCCGTGCTGCTTGGCGATGTTGTTGATCAGCTCCTGGATGAGCACGGTCTTGCCCACCCCTGCCCCGCCGAAGAGACCGGTCTTGCCGCCCTTCGTGTACGGCTCGAGCAGGTCCACCACCTTGATGCCCGTCTCGAACATTTCGACCTTCGTGGACTGCTCCTCGAAGGCGGGCGCGGGACGGTGGATGGGCATGGTCTTGGTCGCCTTGAGCGGCCCCATCTTGTCGACGGCCTCGCCCGTGATGTTGATGATCCGGCCCAGCGTTTCCTTGCCCACGGGAATGCTGATGGGCGCGCCCGTGTCGTTCACGGGCATGCCGCGCGTGAGCCCGTCCGTGGCCGCCATGGCCACCGCGCGCACGCGGCTCTCCCCAGATGCTGCGCCACCTCGAGGACGAGCTTGGCGGAGTAGGCGAAGACGTCGGTGCTGCCCGCGCCGGGAACTTCGAGCGCGTTGTAGATGGAGGGCAGCTGCCCGGGCTCGAACTCGATGTCGACGACGGGGCCGATGACCTGGACGATCTTGCCTTGGCTCATGACGGATCCTTTCTCAGCTTCTCGTTACGCTTCGACGGATTGGCGGAGGGCTTCCGCGCCGCCGACGATATCCAGGAGCTCCTTGGTGATGCGCTCCTGGCGGGCCTTGTTGTACTGGATGGTCAAGACGTTGATCATCTCCCGCGCGTTCTTGCTCGCAGATTCCATGGCGGTCATGCGCGCGCCGTACTCCCCGCCGCCGACTCCATGAGGGCGCGGTACACCTGCGTGGTCACGTGGCGCGGCAGGAGCGAGGCGAGAATCGACTCGGGACCGGGCTCGTAGATGTATTCCTCGCTCGGGCCCGCATCGTCCTTGTCGTCGCTCTCGGCGTCGGCCTGGATGGGCAGGAGCTGCTGGCGCACCGGCCGCTGCACGGCCACCGAGCGGAACTCGTTGTACATGAGCTGGACTTCGTCCACCTCTTCCGCGAGATAGTCGCGCATGACCCCGTTGGCGATCTCCTGCGCGTGGGAGTAGGCCAGCCGGTCCCAGAAGCCCAGCAGCTCGGACTTGATCGCGAATTGCCGGCGCCGGTAGAAGTCGCGGGCTTTCTTGCCCACCACGATCAGCGTCACCGAGGCCTCATCCGCTCCGCGGAGGAAGCGCAGCGACTCGCGCAGGATGTTCGAGTTGAAGGCGCCGCACAGTCCCTTGTCCGCGGTGACGATGACGAGGCGCTTGCGCCCCGTGTCGCGCCGGGCGAGGAGCGGATGCGTGATGTCGCCCGCCCGCTCCACGAGGCTGCCCAGGAGCTCGTTCATCTTCTTCGCGTACGGCCGCGCCTCGAGGATGCGCTCCTGGGCGCGGCGGAACTTCGCCGCCGCCACGAGCTTCATGGCCTTGGTGATCTTCTGGGTGGACTGGACGGATTTGATCCGCCGCTGGATGTCCCGGAGGGTGGCCATGGAGGGGTGCCCTAGGCCGCCTTGATGCCCCGCGCGGCCGTGAACTCCGCCTTGGCGGCGGTAATAGCCTTGGTCAGGGCTTCGCGGAGCTCGTCCGTCAGCTCCTTCTTGTTCGCGACCTCGGGCAGGAGCTGGGCGTGCTTGCGCTCGAGGAACGGGTAGAGGAATTCCTCGAACGGCCGCATCTGATCGACGGGCAGGTCATCGAGCAATCCCTGGCTGCCCGCGAAGATGATGGCCACCTGCCTCTCGACAGTGAGGGGGCGTACTGCCCCTGCTTGAGGAGCTCGACCATGCGCTGGCCGCGCGCGAGCTGCTGGAGCGTCGACTTGTCGAGGTCGGAGCCGAACTGGGCGAAGGCGGCCAGCTCACGGTACTGGGCGAGGTCGAGGCGGAGCTTGCCCGCGACCTGGCGGATGGCCTTGATCTGGGCCGAGCCGCCCACGCGGGACACGGACAGGCCCACGTTCACGGCGGGGCGAACGCCCGAGTAGAACAGGTCGGACTCGAGATAGATCTGGCCGTCCGTGATCGAGATGACGTTGGTCGGGATGTACGCGGACACATCGCCCAGCTGCGTCTCGATGATGGGCAGCGCGGTGAGCGAGCCGCCGCCCAGCTGGTCGTTGAGCTTGGCCGCGCGCTCGAGCAGGCGCGAGTGGAGATAGAACACGTCGCCCGGGTACGCCTCGCGTCCCGGCGGCCGCCGCAGGAGGAGCGACATCTGCCGGTAGGCGGTGGCGTGCTTGGAGAGGTCGTCGTAGATGCAGAGCGCGTGGCGTCCCGAGTCGCGGAAGAACTCGGCCATGGCGCAGCCCGTGTAGGGCGAGAGGTACTGGAGAGCCGCCGATTCCGAAGCCGAGGCCACGATCACCGTGGTATAGGCCATGGCCCCCGTGTCCTCGAGAATCTTGACGACCTGGGCCACCGTGGACTGCTTCTGGCCGATGGCCACGTAGAAGCAGAACATGTCCTGGCCCTTCTGATTGATGATCGTGTCCACGCCGATGGCCGTCTTGCCCGTGCCGCGGTCGCCGATGATGAGCTCGCGCTGGCCGCGCCCGATCGGGATCATGGCGTCGATGGCCTTGAGGCCGGTCTGGAGCGGCTCCTTGACGGAGCGTCGGTCGACCACGCCGGGGGCATAGCGCTCGAGCGGGCGGCTTTCCTTGGACGCGATGGGGCCCTTGCCGTCGATGGGCTGGCCGAGGGCATCGACGACGCGACCGGTCAACGCCTCGCCCACGGGCACCTGAGCGATGCGCTTGGTGCGCAGTGACGGTGTCGCCTTCCTTGATGAGGATGTCGGAGCCGAGGAGCACGGCGCCCACGTTGTCCTCTTCGAGGTTGAGCACGAGGCCGAAGACGTCGCCGGGAAATTGCAGCAGCTCGCCGGCCATGGCGCCCTGCAAGCCGTAGATGCGGGCGATGCCGTCGCCCACCTCGATGACGCGGCCGGCCTCCTTGAGGTCGACCTCGGCCTCATAGCCCTGCAGCTGCCGCTTGATGATCTCGCTGATCTCCTGCGCCTTGATCATGCCTATCCCCTCACCAGCCGCTCGCGCATGCGTGCGAGCTGCCCGTCGAGACTGCCATCGAGAATGAGACTGCCGACTTGGGCGACGAAGCCGCCCAGGAGATTCTTGTCCACGCTTTCCTCGAGCACGACCTGCTTGCCGAGCGCCGACTGGAGATGCTGGGACAGCTGGGTCTTCTCCGCCTCCGTGAGCGGAGCCAGGGTCCGCACCGAGGCGCGCACCCTGCCGAGAGTGGCGTCTTCGAGATCGCGGTAGGCGGCCACGATGGCCGCCAGGTGGTTCAGTCGTCCTCGCTCGGCGACGAGGGCCACGAAATCGCTCACGAGCTTGCCGCATCCCGCCTTCTTCGCCAGCTCGAGGGCGGCGGCGTGGCGGTCCGACGGCTTGATCCAGGGCCTGGCCAGAACGTCCATGGCCTCGCTGATTTCCTTCGAGCCCTTCGAGCAAGGCGGCCAGCTCACGGCCCGTGGCCTCCCCTGCCCCGGCCTCGGTCGCCGCCATGTGGAGTGCCTTGGCGTAGCGTCGGGCCGTTCCCTCCTGGGCGCGCATCGCGGGCTAGTTCTTCTGGCCCATGCGGGCGATCGCGTCGTCCACGATCCGACGGTGGTCGGAATCGTTGAGGCTCTTCTTGATCAGCTGCTCCGAGACGGCAATGGCGAGATCGGCCACTTCTTGCCGGAGCTCCTGGCGCGCGCGACGGACATCCTGCTCCAGCTCTTGCCGCGCGTCGGCCACGAGACGCGCCGCCTCGGCCTTGGCCGCGTCAACCAGCCGCCGCTGCTCCTCGCCCGCTTCCTTGAGCGCCTCGGCGCGGATGGCCTGCGCTTCGCCGTGGGCGGCCTGGATCTTCGCCGCGAAGTCGTCCCGCTCCTTCTGGGCCGCGGCCCGCGCGGCCTGGGCTTCGTCGAGCGACTTCTGTATCGCCTGGGTGCGCTCGTCCATCTTCTTCATGAGCGGCTTGTAGAGCAGCTTGGTCAGGAGCACGAGCAGGATGATGAAATTCACCGCCTGGATGATGAGCGACTTGTCCAGGCTGATAAACCCGCCCTCGTCTGAAGCGAAGGCCACGGCAGGAAGAAGGCCGGCCAAGAAGCATGCGATGGCGATTAGACGACGCATCAAGAGTTCTCCGGCTGCGAGACGTTGTGAAAGAAAGGACAAACGCTAAACGTGTATCACGCCGACGGGAAAACTGTCAAGCGGCTTCGGCCCGGCCCGCGCCGATCACCCCGCCGCCCACTACCAAGTCGCCCTGATAGAAGACCACCGACTGGCCCGGGGCCGGAGCCCATTGCGGGACTTCGAAGTGGACCTCGACTCCCCGCTCTCCCGGCCTGATGGTGGCCCGGGCCGGCGTATGACGGTGGCGGATCTGGGCCAGGACGTCGAGCGGGCCGGGAAGCTCTTCGATGCTGATCCAGTTGACCTGCTCCGCGACCAGGCTATCCACCTCGACCTCGCGCGCGTCGCCCACCACGACGGTATTCCGAGACGGATCGAGCCGTGTGACATACAGCGTGCGCCCTGTCGAGAGACCGAGACCCCGGCGCTGTCCCACGGTATACGCGGCCAGGCCCTCGTGCTCGCCCAGTACCCGGCCTCCACTGTCCACGATCGGCCCGGGCCTGAAGGCCTGCGGGATGCGACGCCGAAGGAACCCGCGATAATCGTCGTCAGGAATGAAGCAGATCTCCTGGCTCTCGGGCTTGGCGGCCGTCACGAGTCCCAGCGCGCGCGCCCGCTCGCGCACCTCGGCCTTGGTGAGCCCGCCCACGGGAAAGCGCGCGGCGGCGAGCTGCGCCTGCGAGAGCGGCCAGAGGAAATCAGACTGATCCTTCTGCGTATCGACGCCGCGCCAGAGCAGGAAGCGCTTGGTCGCCGGATCCTGCGTGACGCGCGCATAGTGCCCGGTGGCCACCGCGGCGGCGTCCCAGGCGCGCGCCCGCGCGAGGAGCGAGCCGAACTTGACGTCGCGATTGCACACCGTGCACGGCACCGGGGTGCGGCCCGCCTCGTACTCTCGCGCGAAGTCGTCGATCACCGTGCGGTCGAACTCGGCCTCGCTGTTGAGGAGGTAGTACGGAATCCCGAGCCGGCGCGCGACCTGCCGCGCGTCGTCCACCGTGGCGGGCGAGCAGCAGCTGCCAAAGCGCTGGGCCGCTTCCGTCGATTCCTGCCACGGCCAGACGCGTAGCGTGATGCCCACCACGTCGAAGCCCTGCTCGACGAGGAGCGCGGCGGCCACGGAGGAGTCCACGCCCCCGGAGAGACCTACGACGATGCGCTCAGCCATGCTCGGAGTCTACGCGATCTACGTCCGGCGGCCGGCAATGAGCTCGGTCAGTCGCTCGAGGTCCTCAGCCGAGGTGTAGACGATCTCGATGCGGCCGGCCCGTTCGTTGCCGACGAGCCGCACGCGCGTGGCCAGGGCCTGCCGAAGCGAATCCTCGAGCGCGGCGAGGTCGGCGGAGCGCCGACCGACGCGGCGGGGCGCCAACCGCTGCTTCCGCTGAACGCCCTCCTCGGTCGTCCGCACCGACCACGAGTGGGCGAGTATCTCCCTCGCGGAGCTTGAGCTGGTCCGCGGGCGAGGGGAGCGAGAGGAGCGCGCGCGCATGACCCATGGTGAGGCGGCCCGCACGAAGATCAGCCTGGATGAGCTCGGGCAGCTTGAGCAGGCGAAGGCAATTGGCCACGCTGCTCCGATCCTTGCCGACGCGCTGGCCAAGCTCCTCCTGCGTCCAGGCGAACTCGGTGAGAAGTCGCTGATAGGCCTCGGCTTCTTCCATCGGGTTCAGGTCTTCGCGCAGGAGGTTTTCTACGAGAGCCAGCTCGAGGGTCTGAGCATCACTGGCTTCTCTGACGACCGCGGGAATGCGAGTGAGACCGGCCATCTGCGCAGCGCGCCAGCGTCTCTCTCCCACAACTATTTGAAATTGCTGACCAAATCGCCTCACCACGATGGGCTGCAGCACCCCAGTGCGCTTGAGCGACTCGGAGAGTTCATGTAAAGCTGCATTATCAAAGGATTTCCTTGGCTGATTGGCGTTGGCGATAATGCTGTCTGTCGCAATCTCCTGGGTGCCGGCAGGGGTATCCGGGGCAGGGGAGACTGAGGGCCCGAGCAGCGCTCCAAGACCTCGGCCGAGTCCGTGCTTAGCGTTCATGGGCCAGTATCTCCTTGGTCAGCTCGAGGTAGGCCGAAGATCCGGGGGACCTGAGGTCGTAGAGCATTATTGGCTTTCCGTGGCTCGGGGCCTCGGTGATTCGAATATTTCTCGGAATGATAGCTTGCATCACCTGTCCACCCAGGTGGCCTTGGACTTCTGTCTTCACCTGGGCCGCCAGGCTTGTCCGGCCATCGAACATGGTTAGCACCACGCCCTCCACTTGAAGTGACGGATTGAGCTTCTCCTTCACCAGACTGATGGTCCGGAGTATGTGCGCCAAGCCTTCCATGGAGTAGTACTCGCATTGGAGAGGTACCAGGGCCGTATTCGCTGCGGTGAGCGCATTCAAGGTGAGCAAGCCAAGGGATGGCGGACAGTCTATGATGATGAAGTCATACGTATCGGCGACACCGGCCAGGCTGTTCCGAAGCACCTGCTCGCGCTCCGGGATAGTAACTAGCTCTATCTCAGCACCAACAAGATCTATGTCCGCAGGCACCAGGTCTAGGAAGTCGAGCTCGGTCTTGATCCCGGCATCCGTGATGGGGATCCCTTCCAGCAAGACATGGTAGATGGTCCGATTCAAACCAGCCTTGTCGACACCGAGCCCCGTTGTCGCGTTGCCCTGGGGATCGAGGTCGATGAGGAGCGTTCGGCGCTCGGCGAGGGCGAGTCCAGCAGCCAGGTTCACCGAGGTGGTGGTCTTGCCTACGCCACCCTTCTGATTCGCTACAGCAATGGCTTTGACCAATGAACCTCTCAAGGTGTTCCACGTGAAACATCACCATGCTGCCGTTGCCGTTCCACGTGGAACGATACCCAACACTGGTTGGAAAATCAACCAGCCTTTGACGCCATGAAAATCTTCGTGTCAGCCCTATCTCTGCGAAGGATATGATTTTCCACTCGAAGTTGCCGTTCCAGTCTACGCGCGGCGGAGACGCTCCAGAGGGAGGGCCCGAGGTCAAAAGCGCTCCGCCAGGCCTAAGGAGTTTCATCGCTAGATCTATCAGCTCGCTGTCGAGTCTGACCGCCCTGCTTATGACAAAATCACACTTTTCAGCGAGCTCTGGCATCTCTGCGCTCAGCGCCTCGGCCCGGCCATGATGTATCTCGACCTGAGTGAGCTGGAGGTCGCGAGCCAAAGCATGGAGAAAGGACACGGGCTTCCTCCGCGACTCCACCAGGGTGAGCGAGATCTCGTGATCAGCGATGCGAAGCGGAACGCCGGGAATGCCGGCTCCCGCTCCGATGTCGACCACGCGCTTCGGCCCGGAAGGAAGGAGCCCACGGAACAGCAGTGAGTCGAGGAAGAGGCCACGGCCGATGGCCGCGCGGGTGCGGAGCGCGGTGAGGTGATGCGTGCGGTTCCAGAGGATCAGCAGGTCGGCGTATCTATCGAAGGCCTTCCGCTCGAGCGCCGTCGCAGGCCTTCCCAGGAGGGCAGGGAAGGCCTTGAAGAGATCGTCTAGCGAATCATCCCTGGCGCGGGCCACGGCACTATGGAATCACGCTTTCTTCGCGGCGCGGGCCAGCGGCTTTAGCGGGAGTGTGGCTGCGCTCCATGTAGAGCTGCTGAGCGATCTGGAGCACGTTGGAGAGCGTCCAGTAGAGAACGAGGCCCGACGGCAGGTTGAGGAACATGAAGGTGAAGACCACGGGCATGAGCAGCATCATCTTCGCCTGCCGCGGATCTCCCATCGTGGGCGTCATCTTCTGCTGCACGAACATGGAGACGCCCATCAAGATCGGAAGTACGTACGTCGGGTCCTGCGCGGCCAGATCGCAGATCCAGAGATGCATGCCGAAGAGGTGCCCGAAGCAGATGAACGGAGCGTTCTGCATCTCCACAGAGACCGACAGAGCGACGTAGAGGGCGTAGAAGACGGGGATCTGCACGATCATGGGCAGGCAGCCGCCGAGCGGATTGACCCGGTGCTCGCGGTAGAGCTCCATCGTCTCGCGCTGAATCCGCTGCGGATCGCTCTTGTACTTGGAGCGGAGCGCATTGATCTGCGGCTGGAGCGCCTGCATGGCCTTCATCGAGCGCATGCTCTTGAGGGTGAGCGGGAAGAAGACCACCTTGGTCAGGATCGTGAGCAGGATGATGGCAACGCCATAGTTGTGCGTGTAGTGATAGAACCAGCCCAGCAGCCATAGGATGGGGACGGCGATCCATTCCATGGGCAGCCCGCCGTATGCCTGAGGCAACGGGAACCCACCGAAATATATAGACTTCTCGAGCCCTACCCCCAGCGCTTTGAGCCGATAGTATTCCTTGGGCCCGATATAGCCAAGGATCCGTCCGTCCCAGGCCTGACCGGGTTGAAGTGTGGGCAGCGCAGCCCTCAGCCCCGCCTGGACCGTCTCCCCAGCCTTTCCTTCGGCAAGCCGAAATCCCGGAGTCTGCGCCACCAGGGCGGACAGGTACCACTCGCTCTCGAGGCCAATCCACTGGCCGTCGTCCACGAGGTCAACGATCTTCGCCAGATCTTCATGTCGCACGCTGCCATTGGCAGACCGGACGACGCGAGTCGGATGCTGGCCCTGGAATTTCTCCGTGACGTCTTTCGGCCAGGCCACCGGCGCGCTCCACATGATGACGATTGTCGCTTCCTGTGGCGCGCGGCCCCGATTCTCGACGCGGACCGTGCGCTCGACGTCGTAGTCATTGGCGCGGAAACGGAGCGTCTCCGTGATGCGAAGCCCGAAGCCGTCTTCTCCCACGAAGGTGATCTCCCCGCGGCCCGCCATCTTGGACACGTCCAGCGCCTCGCCTGCGACGGTGAAATCGACGACGAGAGGGGCTGACCCGCACGCTCCACGGTGATGCCTCGCGGCCCGAGCAGGCCAGGCACGATCATGGGCTTGATCCCGCGATAGTCGAGATCCCAGGCGGCGAGATCTCCGCCGTGGCTGGACACCTGCGCCTTGTAGAGCGGTGCGGTCACTTGCACCGTCTTCAGGGGCACCGCGGCCACGGGCACCGCCACGGGAGCTGCCGCGGCGGGGGAGGGCGTGACGGGGCCCGACGCGGAAGGTACGGAAGGCTTTGCCGCAGGCGCCTCCGCCTTCTGGGCGGGCGGGGGAGCCTCGGGAGTATGGGCGAAGAACGACTGGTAGAGAATCAGAAGACCCGCCATCAACAGGGCGGCAACTATTGCTCTCCTCTCCATCAGGCCCGCAGCTCCATCAAGATTGACGCCCCTCTCTTGGACGTGGCGAAAGACCGGGTGGCGGATCATACCCGCCGGGATGGAACGGGTGGCAGCGCCCGAGCCTGCGCATCGCCAGCCAGCCTCCGCGGACAAGCCCATGCCGGCTCAGTGCTTCGCGCGCGTACTCCGAGCAGCTCGGCGTGAAGCGGCAGGCGGCCGGCAGAAGCGGCCTCAGGAGCAATTGATAGCCACGTACCAAACCCGAAGCGATCTGCGCTCCTACGCTCACGTGGCCGCGCTCCCGCCGGTCACCGCGAGAGCCCTCGCCATGTCCGCCCGCAGCTCTTCCAGCGGAGCTTTCAGGGCCCACGCCCGAGCTATGAACATGGCATCCACGCTCCGTGCTCGAGATGATCCCAGCGTCCGGTACGCTTCCCGCAGGCGTCGTCTCGCACGATTTCGGCGCACGGAGCCCCGGATCTGCCTGCTCACCGCGAAGCCCGCACGTCCGGGACCTCGCGTGGGCACCCAGAGGAGCACGAAGGCACGTCGTTCCTCTCGTCGGCCGGCTTGGAATACTGACTGGATCTCGTTGGCCTGCCTGAGGCGGGCGGTACGGGGAAGTCCGAATGGCCTGACAGCTCGGCTCACAGCCCCGCCGCTAGACGGTGAGCCGCTTGCGTCCCTTCGCGCGCCGCCGCTTCAACACTTTTCGTCCACCCGGCGTGCTCATGCGCTCCCGGAAGCCATGCGTCTTCTTCCGTCGGCGCGTATTCGGCTGATACGTCCGCTTCATGGAGAAACTCCTTCCGTCGATCGTCCAACCTGCGTAGTGTACTGAGCGCGTTTTCCCAAGTCAAGACACGTGACCTCTTGCGAGCGCGTTTCACGGTGTGATAACGTGCCGTCCTCACGTTTCCCTGCGATTTTCGGAACTGGCCGGAGACACGCCAGGGGAGCTTTTGAATTAGACGAGGTTGCCGCTGCGAATTTTCCCGAACCAGATGACATATCCGCTGCCGGCTTCGCTCGCCTCGCTCGCAGCTCAAACCAGACACGATGGCAATCAGGGTTATCCACATCTGTGGATAACTCTGTGCGTAACTGGGCCCACGCCCGCTATGGAGCGACTTTAGCGATGCTCGACGCTCTGTGGAGTCGAATGCTCGTCGCCTTGGGAACCAAAGTGCCACCGGCCGCCTTGGACTCGTGGCTCCGTCCCTGTCGTCTTGCCGCCGTCGAGGGCGATCACATCAAGATCGCGGCGCCCAATCCGTACACACGAGATTGGCTTCATCAGCATCACACCGAGTCGCTGCAGGCGGCGGCGCGAGAAGTCCTCGGCGGCAATCCCCGCATCTCGCTCGACGTCGACCGCGAAGCGGGCCTGCCCACCACGACGCCGTCCGAGGCCGAGCCGCCCGTCACCGCCTCCGGCCTCTCCGTCCGCTACACCTTCGATTCCTTCGTGGTCGGCAACTCCAATCAGTTCGCCCAGGCCGCCTGCCAGGCGGTGGCCGAGCTGCCCTCGCGCGCCTACAATCCGCTCTTCATCTACGGCGGAGTCGGTCTGGGAAAGACACATCTCCTCCATGCCGTCGGTCATCAGATCGGCCGTCTCTTCCCGCAACTTCGCCTGCTCTATCTCTCGTCCGAGCGCTTCACCAACGACCTGATCAATGCCATCCGCTACGACCGCACCTCGGAATTCCGCGCGAAGTATCGAACCATCGATCTCCTCCTCATCGACGACATCCAGTTCATCTCGGGCAAGGAGCGAACCCAGGAAGAGTTCTTCCACACCTTCAACGATCTCTACGACGCCCGGAAGCAGATCGTCGTCTCCTCCGACGCCGCGCCCAAGGAGATCCCCGACCTCGAGGAGCGGCTGCGCTCCCGTTTCGAGTGGGGCCTCATCGCGGATATCCAGCCTCCCGACTTCGAAACCCGCGTGGCCATTCTCAAGAAGAAAGCGGAGATCGAGCGGGTCGATCCTGCCCGACGACGTCGCCTATCTGATCGCCAGCCGCATCAAGGCCAACATCCGCGAGATCGAGGGATCGCTCACCCGGATGATCGCCTACTGCTCCCTGTCCGGACGCGAGATGAGCATCGAGCTGGCCCAGGACGTCCTCGCCGACCTGTGGGGCGAGGAAGAGCGGATCATCACCATCGAGCACATCCAGCGGAAGGCCGCCGAGTTCTTCGGCATCAAGCTCTCCGACATGCGCGCCAAGAACCGCACCAAGTCCGTGGCCTTCCCTCGCCAGGGTCGCCATGTACCTCTCGCGGCAGCTCACCCACGCCTCGCTCAGCGACATCGGTCGCTCCTTCGGCGGCAAGGATCACACCACCGTGCTGCACGCGGTCACCAAGCTCCAGGGCCTGATTCAGGAAGACGCCGAAGCTCAAGCAGACTATCGACACGCTCACCCAGGGGATAACCCTGTGATCCACCGTCGTCCACACGAATCCCGCGTGCTTGTCCACGATCACTCGAGGATCATCGTCACCATCTTCTCGCCCGCTTATGCGTCATCCACAGCGTCCACCGCCACGACTAACACTACGACGACGCTTTTCTCCTTTCTCTTCCCAACCAATGGAGATTGACATGGAAGTCAGTGTGGACCGGGATGCCTTCCTCAAGGGTCTCCAGATGGTTCACAACGTGGTGGAGCCTCGCCAGACCCTGCCCATCCTGGCCAACGTCCTCCTCGAGAGCGACGGAGACACGCTTCGCCTGACCGCGACGGACCTGGAGGTCGGAGCGCGCGTCTCCGTGCCGGCCAAGGTCGTCACGGGCGGATCCGTCACGCTGTCCGCGCGCAAGCTCCTGGAGATCGTCAAGGAGCTCCCGGCCGCCGCCCTCACTCTCAAGGTCCAGGAGAATTCGTGGGTGGCCATGCGCTGTGGTGGCGCCTCCTACAAGCTCGTGGGTCTGAGCGCCGCGGATTTTCCCGCGGTGGCCACGGGATCGGCCACGACGTGGATCACCCTCGACGGCAAGGTGCTTCGGGATATGCTCACGCAGACCATCTTTGCCGTCTCGCACGACGAGAGCCGCTATGCGCTGAACGGCGTGCTGTTCGGCGTGCAGGAGCGGGAAATCCGCCTCGTGGCTACCGACGGGCATCGCCTGGCCCTGGTCGCGCGGCCCCTGGCCAAGGCGGCGGGAGCGGTGTCGGGCATCGTCCCGCGCAAGGCCGTCCAGGAGATCGCCCGCATCGTGGGCTCGGGTGAAGACGTCCAGGTGGCCATCAGCGACAACCAGTTCATTCTGCAGATGCCGAATGTGCTGCTGATGGCGCGGCTCATCGAGGGAACGTTCCCCAACTACGAGCAGGTGGTGCCCAAGGCGCACCCGCACAAGATCGCGGTGTCGCGTGGTGCGCTGACTGCGGCCCTCCGGCGCGTATCCGTCCTCTCCGAGGAACGCACCAAGCCGGTGAAGTTCACGCTCTCTCCCGGCCTCCTGAAACTCACTGCGTACAGTCCTGATTTTGGCGAGGCTGAGGAGCAAATCGAGGTCCAGTACGCGGGCGAAGAGATGACCATCGGCTTCAACTCACGCTACGTGCTGGATGCGTTGGGCGCGCAGGCGGCGGAGCAGGTTGTGCTCGAATTGAAGGACGGTTTGAGTCCCGGAATCATCAAAAGCTTCGAGGAGGAAGGTTCGCTGTGTGTTATCATGCCTATGAGAATTTGACGTTCTCATGGGGGCGAACATCGGGTGCTCATCCAGTGGATAACTATCGCTGAATTTCGCAATTATCGCTCCCTTTCCTTCCATCCTGAACCCGGCCTCAACGTCCTGAGTGGTCCGAACGCCCAGGGGAAAACCAACCTTCTGGAAGCGATGGGCGTCCTCCTCGTGGGACGATCGTTTCGTGGCGCCAAGACGGTGGATTTGCCCTTCTGGGGTGCCCCTGCCGCCTCCCTCAGTGGATGTGTGACGCGAGGAGATGTCGAGCGAGAGGTGCGCCGGGGCGTCACGCAGCGCGAGGATGGTGGGTGGATCGTCACGGGTGAGGCGTGCACGTGGGCCCGCGCCATTCCCTTCGGATGGCAGGATCTGACCATTCTCACGGGAGGACCGCAGGCCCGGCGCAATTTCATCGATGGCTTCGCGGCCAAGGTACAACCGGCCCACCTCTCGGCTCATAGCCGGTACCGGCAGGTTCTGGGACGGCGCAATCACCTCCTGCAGCGTGGTCACGTCGACCAGCTCGCGCCGTGGGACGAACAGCTGGCGAAGATCGGCGTGGAGATCCTCGGGCGCCGCCGGCGCGCGGTAGCCGCCTTGGAGACCGAGGTGGCCGCCGCTGTATCCTGAGATGGCGGGCGCGGAGTATCGGGTGCGACTGGAGTATCGATCGGCTCTTTCCCCGACGTCACTGAAGGCGGAGTTTCTCGAGGCGCTGTCGAGACGGCGTGACGAGGAAAGACGGCGCGGGCTGACCCTGGTGGGACCGCACCGGGACGATCCTCGTCGGTCGAGCTGGATGACCACGACATGCGGAGCTTCGGCTCCCGTGGCCAGCAGAGGCTCCTCGTGCTGGCTCTGCGCCTGGCCGAGGCCGGTCCGGTGGCGAGCGCCGTCGGGAGCTCGCCCGTGCTGCTCCTCGACGATGCGCTGTCCGAGCTCGACGTCGACGTCCAGCGACGCGTGCTGCGGCAGATCGCGGGGAGCGGGCAGGTCTTCCTGACGACGGCGGAGCCGGGGCTGCCCGAGGGGAGCGGCGCGGCATGGTGGGACGTCAAAGGGGGCACGGTGACTGAATCCATGGGCGCGGTCGTCGGGGAGCAGCGTGAGCGCAGAAACCTACACGGCGAGCGACATCAAGGTCCTCGAGGGCCTCGAAGCGGTGCGCAAGCGGCCCGCCATGTACATCGGCGACACGGGCGCCTATGGCCTCCACCACCTGGTCTACGAGGTCGTCGACAACTCCGTGGACGAGGCCATGGGGGCTATTGCGACAGCATCAAGATCATCCTGCACTCCGATGGCTCCTGCTCGGTGGGCGACAATGGCCGCGGCATCCCCGTGGACACGCACAAGGAGACGGGCAAGTCGGCGGCGGAAGTCGTGTTGACGGTGCTCCATGCCGGAGGCAAGTTCGAGCATTCGGCCTACAAGGTGTCGGGCGGTCTCCACGGGTGGGCGTCTCCGTCGTCAATGCCCTGAGCGAGTGGCTCGACCTGGAGATCCGTCGGGGCGGCCGGGTGTGGACCCAGCGCTACGAGTACGGGGTGCCCACCGGCCCCCTCACCGAGGGCGAAAAGAACTCGAAGCACGGGACGATCATCCGCTTCAAGCCCGACGCGAAGATCTTCGAGGAGACGACATTTTCCTTCGACACGCTCTCCAATCGTCTCCGTGAGCTCGCCTTCTTGAACAAAGGGCTCAAGATCGTCATCGAGGACGAGCGCGATGAGCGGTCCCACACCTTTCTCTACAAGGGCGGCATCATCGAGTTCATCAAGCATCTGAACCAGAACAAGACGCCGGTCCATCCCAAGGTGCTCTTCTTCGAGGGCAAGAAGGACAATATCGAGGTCGAGGTCGCGCTCCAGTACAACGACGGCTACCAGGAGAGCGTGTTTTCCTTCGCCAACAACATCAACACGCGCGAGGGCGGCACTCACCTCACGGGATTCCGCGCCGCCCTCACCGGCCAGCTGTCGAGCTATGCGCAGGCCCAGGGTTATCTCAAGTCGTTCAAGGGCGCGGTCACCGGCGACGACGTGCGCGAAGGGTTGACCGCGGTCGTCTCCGTCCGCATCCCGGATCCGCAGTTCGAGGGACAGACGAAGGCGAAGCTCGGCAACTCTGAGGTCAAGGGGCTCGTGCAGCAGATCGTCAACGATCGCCTTGCCGAGGCCTTCGAGGAAGATCCGACCACCGCGCGCAAGATCGCTGACAAGTGTGTGCGCGCCGCCCAGGCCCGGGAGGCTGCCCGCAAGGCGCGCGAGCTCACCCGGAAGGGCGGGCGCGACGACGAGGGATTGTCGGCGAAGCTGGCCGATTGCTCGGAGCGGGACCCGCAGTTTCGGGAGATCTTCCTCGTCGAGGGCGATTCGGCCGGCGGCTCGGCCAAGCAGGGACGCGACCGGAAGGTCCAGGCCGTGCTTCCCCTCCGGGGCAAGATCATCAACGCGGAGAAGGCCCGCTACGACAAGGTTCTCTCGCACCAGGAAATCCGGCTGCTGATCTCGGCCCTGGGCACGGGCATCGGGCCCGAGGAGTTCGACATCTCGAAGCTCCGTTACCACAAGGTGATCCTGATGACGGACGCCGACGTGGACGGCGCCCACATCAGGACTCTGCTCCTCACGTTCTTCTTCCGGCACATGGTGGCCATCATCGAGGCGGGCCGGCTCTTCATCGCGCAGCCGCCGCTCTTCAAGGTCAAGAAGGGCAAGGCGGAGCGGTACCTGATGAGCGAGCGTGAGATGGAAGAATTCCTCCTCGCCCAGTGGGTCGAGAAGTCGTCCATCAAGATTCCCGGCAAGGCCCAGCCGCTCAAGGAGGAGGCTCTCCTCGAAGCACTCAAACGGGCGCTCGAGTTCCGCACGCTCTTCGCCAAGTTCGCGCGGCGGGGCGTGCCGCGGGCCATCCTCGACGGGCTCCTGCGCAAGAAGTTCAAGGGCACCAAGCGTGGAGTGGGGACAGCGAGATCGCCGCGACCGTGCGCGAGGTGGCGGGCGAGATCGAGGGATGGACGGCCCAGCTCGCGGGCGGGGACAACGGGGACGCTGCCCTCATCCAGGTGGGAGGGCCGCAGCCCGCCGCCTTCAGCCCCGACCTCCTCAAGTCTCCCGACTATGCGCAGCTCTTCGAATGCCACGGGAGATTGCCGCGCTCCACAAAGGCCCGTGCACCGTGGTGGATGGCGACGGCAAGGAAGTGGTCACGAACACCGTCGATCAGCTCATCGACGTGGTCATGGAGTTCGCCAAGGACGGGGTGACGCTCCAGCGTTACAAGGGCCTGGGCGAGATGAATCCCGAGCAGCTCTGGGAAACCACCATGAATCCAGAGACGCGCACCCTCCTCAAGGTGACCATGGACGACGCGGTGGGCGCCGACGAGATCTTCACCATCCTCATGGGTGACGCGGTGGAGCCGCGGCGCGAGTTCATCGAGCGGAACGCCCTCGATGTGGTCAACCTCGACATCTAGCCTCCCCGGACCCGCATGAGCCCTGAGCGCCAGACGCCCGGTTCCCATCGAAGAGGAGATGCGGAAGTCGTACCTCGACTACGCCATGTCCGTCATCGTGGGTCGGGCGCTCCCGGACATACGCGACGGGCTGAAGCCCGTGCACCGCCGCGTGCTCTACACCATGAGCGTCATCGGGGTGGCGTGGAACCGCCCGTACAAGAAGGCCGCGCGCATCGTGGGCGATTGCATGGGCAAGTACCATCCCCACGGCGATTCGGCGATCTACGAAGCGCTCGTGCGCATGGTGCAGGAGTTCTCCCTCCGCTATCCACTGGTGGACGGACAGGGCAACTTCGGCTCCATCGACGGCGATCCCGCGGCGGCCATGCGCTACACCGAGGCGCGCCTCGCCAAGATCGCCCACGAGATGCTCGCGGACATCGAAAAGGACACCGTCGACTTCGTCCCGAACTACGACGAGAACGAGCAGGAGCCGGTGGTCCTGCCCGCGCGGCTCCCGAATCTCCTCGTGAACGGGTCCTCCGGCATCGCGGTCGGCATGGCCACCAATATCCCGCCCCACAATCTGAGCGAGGTGGTGGACGGGCTGGTCATGCTGATCGAAAACCCCGAGGCCACTGTCGATGACCTGATGAAGGTTATTCCGGGACCGGATTTCCCGACCCGCGGCTATATCTACGGACGAGGAGGCATCCGCGAGGCGTATACGACAGGTCGCGGCATCATCACCCTCCGGGCCAAGGCCCACGTGGAGAAGCTGCGGGGAGGCCGCGAGGCCATCATCGTCACCGAGCTCCCGTACCAGGTGAACAAGGCCACCCTGATGGAGAAGATCGGCGAGCTCATCCGCGACAAGAAGATCGAGGGGATTTCCGAGCGGCGTGACGAGTCGAGCCGCGAGGGCATCCGCATCGTGCTGGAGCTCGGGCGCGGAGAGATGCCGCAGATCGTCAGCAATCAGCTCTACAAGCACACGCAGATGCAGACCACCTTCGGCATCATCATGCTGGCCCTGGTGGGCCGCCGTCCCCAGGTGGTCACTCTCAAGCAGATGCTCACGGAGTTCATCGCCTTCCGCCGGGAAGTGGTCACCCGGCGCACCAAGTACGATCTCGCGCGCGCGGAGGAGAAGGCCCACATCCTGGAAGGCCTGCGCAAGGCGGTGGACCAGCTCGACCTGGTCATCCGCCTCATCCGGCAGGCCGAGGATCCGGACGCGGCCAAGCAAGCCTTGATCCGCCAGCTCGAGCTGTCCGAGATCCAGGCGCGGCACATCCTGGACATGCGGCTGCAGCGCTTGACCCAGCTCGAGCGCCACAAGATCGTGGAGGAGCACGAGCAGACGCTCGCCCTCATCGCCGACCTCAAGGGCATCCTCGCCTCCGAGCAGCGGCTCATGGGCATCATCAAGGACGAGCTGGCCGCGCTCAAGAGCGACTTCGGCGACGAGCGACGCACGGAGATCCTCGACGAGACGACGGATCTCACCATCGAGGACCTGCTCGCCGACGAGGAGATGGTGGTGACGATCACGCGCTCGGGCTACATCAAGCGGACGCACGTGGAGTCGTATCGGAGCCAGAAGCGCGGGGGCAAGGGCGTCACGGGCATGGAAACCAAGGAAGAGGACATCGTCGAGGATCTCTTCGTGGCGTCCACCCATGCCTTCCTGCTCTTCTTCACCAACAAGGGCAAGGTGCACTGGCTCAAGGTGCACGAGATCCCGGAAGGCGGACGACAGGCCAAGGGCAAGGCCATCGTGAACGTGCTCTCCCTCGCCGAGGGAGAAGCGGTGGCCACCTGCGTGCCCGTGCGCGACTTCGAGTCCGGGGGCTACGTGCTCTTCGCGACGCAAGCAGAGGCACGGTGAAGAAGACGGAGCTGAGCCAGTTCTCCCATCCACGCAGCGGCGGCATTCTCGCCATCTCGCTGGAGGCAGGGCGACGAGGTGATGGCGGCCCGCCGCACCGACGGCCAGCGCGAGGTCCTCCTCTCGACCAAGGCGGGCATGATCATCCGCTTCCCCGAGGAAGAGGTCCGGCCCATGGGCCGCACCGCGGGGGCGTCCGTGGCATCGACGTGCGACGACGACGATCAGGTCATCGCCGCCGAGGTGGTCCAGGAGGGCGTGAGCGTCTTCACCATCACCGAGCGCGGCTTCGGCAAGCGGACGCCGCTCGAGGAGTATCGGCTGCAGGGCCGCGGCGGCAAGGGCATCATCGACATCAAGACGGAAGGGCGCAACGGGTCGGTGGTGGGGATGCTCCAGATTCGTGAGACCGACGACATCCTCGCCGTCACCACCAAGGGCCAGATGATTCGCGTCCACGGTGGCGACATCACGAGCCAGGGGCGCAACACCATGGGCGTTCGCATCATCGCCCTCGACGCCGACGATCGCGTGGGAAGCGTGGCCCGGGTCGAGGCGGAGCAGGTTGTCGAGCCGCCCGCCGAGCCGCGCGCCGAACCCCCGCCGAGCCGTCGTCATAGCGGCACCCCGCGAGGGGCATACCAGGCCGCCTGCGGGCGGCCTCTTTGTTTCAGAGAGAGCGGAAGGAATCAGGGAGAAGAGCCGTGCTGGACATCAGGCTGATCCGGGACCGACCGGAGGAGATCGAGCGCGCTCTGGCCGAGAAGGGCGGAGCGGCCCTCGTCAAGGAGCTCGTGGCGAGCGACGTCGTGCGACGGCGCCTCATTCACGAGAGCGAGGAGCTGAAGGCCGAGCACGGACGGGCCTCCCAGGAAATGGGGAAGAAGCAGGGGGCGGGAGGCATTCCCGCGGACGTGCGCGAGGCCATGCGCGCGCGCTCGGACAAGATCAAGATGCTCGACACTCAGGTCAAGGAAGCCGACGAGAAGGTGCACGCCCTCCTCCTTGAGATCCCCAATGTTCCGCATCCGTCGGTGCCGCGAGGCACGAGCGATGCCGACAATGTCGAGGTGCGGCGCTGGGGCACGCCGCGTGTCTTCGATTTCCCCCAAGCCGCACGAAGAGGTGGGGATGGCCCGCGAGCTGCTCGATCTGGAGCGTGCCGTCAAGCTGAGCAAGGCGCGCTTCGCCGTCCTGTGGGGTGCTCTCGCCCGGCTCGAGCGGGCGCTCGGGCAATTCATGCTGGATCTCCACCTGCGCGAGCACGGCTACACCGAGCTCTGGCTGCCGCATCTCGTGAACGCCGAGACCATGCTGCAGACGGGGCAGCTCCCGAAGTTCGAGGAGGGGCTGTTCAAGACCGTGGAAGCGGACGACAACCGCACGCTGTACCTCATTCCGACGGCGGAGGTGCCGCTGAGTGCTCTCCACAGCGGCGAGGTGCTGGCGGCCTCCGACCTGCCGCGCCGCTACACCGCGCTCACTCCGAGCTACCGTCGCGAAGCGGGCACCTACGGCAAGGACATGAAGGGGATCTATCGCCAGCATCAGTTCGACAAGGTAGAGCTGGTGAAGATCACGACCCCGGCGCAATCCTACGACGAGCTCGAGTCGATGGTGGCCAATGCGGAGGAAGTGTTGCGGCGGCTCGAGCTTCCCTACCGGGTGGTTGAGCGCTGCACGGGCGACGTGGGCTTCAGCGCGGCGAAGGGCTACGACGTCGAGGTGTGGAGGCCCGCCCTCGAGAAATACACGGAGATCTCGTCGTGCTCGAACTATGCGGATTTCGGCGGGCGCCGGGTGGACATCCGCTTCCGCCCCGAGGGTGGTGGGCGCCCGGAGTTCTGTCATACGCTCAACGGCTCAGGGCTGGCGGTGGGCCGCACCCTGATTGCGGTGCTCGAGAACTATCAGGAAGCCGACGGATCGGTGACGATTCCGAAAGTGGTGCAGCCGTACATGAGCGGGCTCGAGCGCATCGAGCCCAAGCAATAGCGTGTGCGGAGGGGTGGCCGAGTCTGGTTGAAGGCGCCGGTCTTGAAAACCGGAATCCCGCAAGGGATCGGGGGTTCGAATCCCTCCCCTCCGCCAACTATTTATCCTCAACATGGCGAAGCCATGTTGACCGTGGATGAGATGGTTAGAGCAATCAGTTAGCGTGCTGTCTTGTCGTGGCTGCTCTTCCGCTATGTAGTGGCTTTCGCCTCTTCGAGGGTGGCGGCCTGATCGCCGTTGGGCCGGACGACGAGGCGCCGCGTATGGAAGGCGCCCAGCGTCGGCCGGTGGCCGATGCTGATCACGGTGGTGCCCGCGAGCCGTTCCTTCACGAGGGCGTAGAGCCGTTGCTCCGTCGTTTCGTCCACGGCCGAGGTTGCTTCGTCGAGAAACAGCCAGTCGGGCTTCTGGATGAGCGCGCGGGCAAAGGCGATGCGCTGTTGCTCACCGGGTGAGAGCTGCATGGCCCAGTGGGTGCTCTCGTTCAATCGCCCGACGAGCTTGGGAAGGCCGACCGCCTCGAGGGCCTCGCGCAACGCCTCATCCGTGACGCCTGCCGCCTGCATCGGATAGCTCACTACCTCGCGCAGCGTGCCGATGGGCAGGTAGGGTTTCTGAGGCAGAAACAGCACGCGAGCATCCGGAGGCGCGGTGACGTCGCCCCGGCCGAAGGGCCAGATGCCCGCGATGGCGCGGAAGAGCGTGCTCTTGCCCGCTCCCGAGGGCCCGGTGAGCAGCACGCGTTCCCCGGGTCCGATGCGGGTCACCGCGTCCCTTGAGGAGCGGCTGGCCGTCGGGCAGGTTCAGGTCCACGCCGGCGAGGGCAATGCCGGAGTCGCCGGCCTTGCGCACGATGTGCTCGACGCCGGGCACGGGGCGGGAGCGGGCCATGGCCGCCTCGAACCCGACGAGCCGGCTCACCACGGCGCGCCACTCGGCGATCTGCGGATAGAGCTGGTAGTCGACGATGAGGCTCAGGGCGTTCTGTACCTGCCCGAAGGCCTGGGCGGTCTGCATCAGTCCGCCGAGGGCGATCTCTCCCCGGAAGAATCGCGGGCCGGCCACCACGAAGGGAAAATGATGGCGAGCTGGCCGAAGCCCACGGTGAATCCGGTGAGGCGCTTCTGCAGGCTCATGATGTCCCGCCAGTTCGTGACCACTTTGGCGAAGCGCTCGCGAAAGCTCAGGAGCTCGTCGCGCTCGCCTCGGTACAGGGCCACGCCCTCCGTGTTCTCCCGGAAGCGCACGAGGGAGAAGCGGAAGTCGGCCTCGTAGCGCTGCTGATCGAAGTCGAGGCGCACCAGCCGCCGGCCTACCTTCTCCGTGAGCCAGGTACCCACGATCGAATAGAGAAGGGCGGCCCACACCATGTAGCCGGGCACCGTCCACCCGAGCCACGGCAGCTTGATGGGACCGGAGAGGAACCACAGGATTCCCACGAAGGACACGAGGGTGGTGGCGGCGGAGAGAAACTGCAGCGAAAGGGACAGCGAGCGCGTCACGAAGAGACGCACGTCCTCCGCGATGCGTTGGTCGGGGTTGTCCGCGTCGCCGGCCATGAGCTGCATGCGGTAGTACGTGCGATCGCTGAGCCAGGCGTTCAGGTAGCGATCGGTGAGCCAGCGCCGCCAGCGGATCTGCAGCATCTGGTTGAGATAGAGCTGGTACACGGCGACGGCGATGAAGAGCGCGGCGAGCCACGTGAAAACCCACAGCTGGTGGAAGAAGACAGCGGCGTTCTTCTCCTGGACGGCATTGAAGAAGGTGTTCTGCCACTTGTTCAGGAGCACGTTGATGTAGACGAGCCCGAGGTTCATGGCCACCACTACCGCGAGCAGGCTGCGGGCCGCCCAGCGATCCTCGGAGGACCAGTAGGGCTTGGCCAGACGCCACGTGTCCCGCAGGAATTGCCGCAGGTCGGTCATCGGGCGAGGCGCGGATGTGTGTGTATTCATGGCGCCCAGTATCGCCCACGACCTACCTTCTGGGTAGTCGGCCGGGCTCGGATGCCTTATACTCACTAGGCTTGACTGTTTGGAGAGGTGGCCGAGTCGGCCGAAGGCAGCCGCCTGCTAAGCGGTTACAGGGGCAAAACCTCTGTCCAGGGTTCGAATCCCTGCCTCTCCGCCAGACGCGCCCTTAGCTCAGTTGGATAGAGCGTCGGACTACGAATCCGAAGGCCAGAGGTTCGACTCCTCTAGGGCGCACCATCGCGGGCAGGGGGCGGACCAACGTCCCCTGCCCATGACCAGTGTGACGAACGTGGACACGGCGGAAGACGAGCGGTGCATGGCGCTGGCCCTCGAAGAGGCCCGGCGCGCCGAGTCCGAAGGCGAAGTGCCGATCGGAGCCGTGGTGGTGCTGGATGGCCGGATCATCGGCCGGGGCCGCAACCGGGTGATCGCGGATTCCGATCCGACGGCGCATGCGGAGATTCTGGCGTTGCGCGAGGCGGCGGCCGCGATGGGCAACTATCGGCTCACCGGCGCGGCGCTGTACGCGACGCTGGAGCCGTGCTCGATGTGCTGCGGCGCCGCGGTGAATGCGCGGGTGGCGCGCGTGATCTACGGCGCGGCGGATCCGAAAGCGGGCGCCGCGCAGTCGCTGTACCGGCTGCTCGAGGATGAGCGGCTCAACCACCGCGCGGCCGTGAGCGCGGGAGTGCTTGGCCGGGAATGCGGTGCGATACTGAGCGGGTTCTTTCAAAAGAGAAGATCGTGAGTGGCGCGGAGGGGTGGCCGAGCCCGGTTGAAGGCGTCCGACTCGAAATCGGATAGGGGCGCAAGTCCCTCGGGGGTTCAAATCCTCTCCCCTCCGCCAATTTAGCTTTTGCACCTCGAGGCGCTTTCGCAGGGCTCCAGCGCCCGAGGGTCGGGCAGTCGATCAGCGGGTATGCTGTGTAGGTAGGGAGGGGTGGCCGAGTGGCCGAAGGTGCGGCACTGGAAATGCCGTGTAGGGGCAACTCTACCGTGGGTTCGAATCCCACCCCTCCGCCATATTTTGTTCATCCTCAACATGGCAAAGCCATGTTGACCGTGGGCGAGAAGGTTACGTCATTCGTTTTCGCGCAGTCACTCGTGGCAATCAGCCGTCGAGTAGCAGTTTCTGGACATGACGTCGCCGGGTGGCGAGAAGGGGTCAGCTGCGAGGCGGCGCCCGAAGGAGGCACGCGAGGCGTACTCTCTGTACGTTGAGCGTGCCACCGAGGGCGCCAACGAAGCAGATGGCCCCTTATCGACGACCCGGCAAAGGATGGCCGTGCTAGACGGGGAGGTAGCGGTGCCCTGTAACCCGCAATCCGCTACAGCGGGGTTGAATTCCCTCTCGAGGGCCGTTCGTGTCGAATGAGCCTTGCGGAACGGTGTTGAAGGTTGGGCCCCACGCAACGAGTCGCGTCGAATCCCGCCAGGCCCGGAAGGGAGCAACGGTAAGGCGTTCCGCTCGTGTGCCGTGGGAGTACCTGACCGGAGCTGGCTTCGCTTGGAGATCGCGGGACGGGCGTTTCGATTGAGGGTGCACGGTCTTGATTAAACTTGGGGGAGCGGGCCCGCTCCTCCCCCAAGCCCCCACGGCTCTTGATCGAAAGACAGCGTGTCGCGGAGATGAGATGACGTATCAGGTGCTGGCGCGGAAGTGGCGGCCGCAGGCTTTCGAGGCCGTGGTGGGGCAGGATCCGGTCACGCGCACGCTGCAGAACGCCCTCAGCTCCGGGCGCGTCGCCCATGCCTATCTCTTCACCGGGCCGCGGGGCGTCGGCAAGACCACCACCGCGCGCCTTCTCGCGAAGGCGCTCGCCTGCACGCAGCGCGCAGGGCCCGAGGCGTGCGGCGCCTGCCCGTCGTGCCAGGATTTCGTCTCCGGCGCGCCGGTGGACGTGATGGAGATCGACGCCGCCTCCAATACGGGCGTGGACGACATTCGCACGCTCCGCGAGAACGTGAAGTACGCGCCGGCCCGCGGCCGCTTCAAGATCTACATCGTGGACGAGGTCCACATGCTGTCGGGTCCCGCCTTCAACGCCTTTCTCAAGACGCTGGAGGAGCCGCCGGCCCACGTGGTCTTCGTGCTCGCCACCACCGACCCGCGCAAGATCCCCGCCACCGTCCTCTCGCGCTGCCAGCGCTTCGATTTCCGTCCCATTCCCCCGGAGCAGCTCACGGCGACGCTCAGCGAGATCCTGACCAAGGAAGGGGTGCGCTTCGAGCCGGCGGCCCTTCCGCTGCTCGTGCGCGCGGCCGAGGGCAGCCTGCGCGACGCGCTGTCCCTCCTCGACACCGCCATCGCCTACGGGGGCGGAGCCCTCGACGAGGCGAGCGTGGCGCGCATCCTCGGCTCGTCCTCGCCCGTGCACGTGCGCGGCTTTCTCGGCGCCCTCCTCGCCAAGCGACGGCGCCCACGCGCTCGAGGCCATCGACCGCGCCGCGCGCGACGGCGAGGACCTCACGTGGCTGTGTCGGGAGGTCGTCGAGACGGCGCGGCGCGCCCTCGTGGTCAAGGTGGCTCCGGACGCGCCCTTCGCCGATCTCACGCCCGCCGAGCACGCCGCGCTGGCCGCGAGCGTGGAAGCAGGTGAGCGCCGACGAGCTGATCTTTCTCCTGCGCGCGTTCATGGACGCGGACGCGGAGATGCGGCGCTCGCCCCATCCCCGAGTGGAGCTGGAGATCGCCGCCGTGCGCGCCGCGCGCCGGCCTCAGCCGCAGGCCATCGAGGCGCTGATCGCGAAGGTCGACGAAGCGGCAAGCCGGCTGCGGAACGCGCCCACCGCGCCGCCGTGCCGCCACTGCTCAGCCCAGTCTCCTCGAAGCTTCCGGCCCGCCGGCGCGTTCCGCGGCTCCGCCCGTATCCAGCCCGCCGGTACCCACGCCGTCACCCGTGGAGCGGGCGCCCGCGCCGGCTGCACCGTCAATGGAGAGCGCAGAGGAAGGGCCGGCCGTGCCGGCCGGTGACCTCGGCGAGGGATGGAGCCGCGCGGCCACGGAGATTCTCAAGAAGAAGGCGCTCCTGGGCTCGGTCGTCCAGCACGGCGTGCCACTGCGGCTCGAAGGCGGCGTGCTCACCATCGGGCTCATGGCCAGTCCGTTTCACCGCGAGATGCTCAACGATCGCGCCAACCGCGACATCATCACCCACGCCGTCCAGCAGCACATTCCGGGAGCCCGGAGGGTGGAGATCGCCGCCGAGGCCGCGGCGGCCGGCGGCGCCGTCAATCACCCGGCCGTGCAGGCGGCCGTGGCCATGTTCCAGGGCGAGGTGGTGGCCGTGCGGCCCCGCGCGCCCGAGGAAGGAGACATCCAGTGAAAGGCTTCGGCAATATCATGAAGGAAGCGCAGAAGCTGCAGCAGCAGATGGAGGCGCTGCAGGCGGAAGTCGGCAAGAAGAAGGTCGACGCCACCTCCGGCGGCGGCATGGTCACTGTCGAGGCCAATGGCAAGCAGGAGATCCTCTCCATCAAGATCGATCGCGAGGTCATCAATCCGGATGACGCGCAGATGCTGGAGGATCTGGTCCTCGCCGCGTGCAACGAGGCGCTGAGGAAGTCCCGCGACATGGTGCAGGCCGAGATGGGCAAGCTCACCGCCGGGCTCAAGATCCCCGGCATGGGAATGTAGCCTCCACTTGGCCTATTACCCCGAGCCGGTGGCCCGGCTCATCGAAGCACTTGCAGCGGCTTCCCGGCATCGGGCCCAAGACCGCCCAGCGGCTGACCTTCTTCCTGCTCAAGCGTCCCGCTCGACGAGGTGCAGACCCTCGCGGAGTCGCTCACCCAGCTCAAGCAGCTCATCGTCCACTGCCACGTGTGCTTCAACGTTACCGAGGAAGATCCCTGCCGCATCTGCAGCGATCCGCGGAGAGATCAGCGTGCGCTGCTGCATCGTGGAGGAGCCCAATGACCTGCTTGCCCTCGAGCGCACGGGCGAGTTCCGGGGGCGCTACCACGTGCTGCTGGGCGCGCTCTCTCCGCTCGACGGCATCGGCCCCGAGGATCTGCGCGTCCGCGAGCTCCTGGCGCGTCTCGAGACGCCCGGCGTGGAAGAGGTGATCCTCGCGACCAATCCAAGCGTGGAGGGCGAGGCCACGGCCATCTACCTCGCCAAGCTGTTGAAGCCTTTCGGCATGCGCATCACCCGGATTGCCCGGGGCCTGCCCGTGGGCGGCGACCTGGAATACGCCGACGAGGTCACGCTGTCCAAAGCCCTCGAAGGCCGCCGCGACGTCAGCTAGCCATCTCCCTCTCCCCTCAGGGAGAGGGCAGGGTGAGGTGGTCTGGGTGAGGGCGGTGGGGGAGGTGGCGGGGCCGCTTGGCGAGACCGAGGCGCGCTGTGATACAAAAGAATTCCTACCGAAACTGCTTTCGGCGTTCCCCGATAGCTCAATGGTAGAGCACCCGGCTGTTAACCGGGGGTTGCTGGTTCGAGTCCAGCTCGGGGAGCCAATTCCTAAAGACGGGCCTGCTCGACTCCCCAGGAGGCGATTCTTCCCTCTCCTCCTTTTGCTGCGATAGCAAGTAAATCAAACGGTTGGCGGTAGGTCGCACGCAGTTCCCCTTGCTTCCAAGTGCAGTTCGAAACCACGAAGTCGAGAAGTCTTCGCTTTCGTTCGCCGGTTGCTGGCGGAAAAGCATGTGTGAGCTCGGCGGGCTAGTTCAAGGAGGCGGAGGCCCTCGTCGAAGTAGGATTCGTTGGCTGTCTGATGCGTCTGTATAGTTTGCCGGATGCGATGCTGCTCAGCTCGCCATTCCGACGCCTTTCGGTCGAAGAAGGTCACCGTCGATCCGCCCGTCGAGCTTGTCAACGTACATCGGCGCCAGGACGGTCCTCGAGCTTGACGTATTGCGCCTGAAGCCGAGTGATGGCCCTCGTCGTGAAACTGCTTCTCGTCCCGGTGGCCTCTCTCGTAAAGCTTCCCCTGCCCAGACCATGATTGACCCGTCAAACGTTAGTTCCTGAAGTAACACACAGAACTTTCAACGAGACGCTCTTCGCGAGGGCTCCGGGCACTCCCTTTGCATGGGAGCAGTGGTAGTAGATGGGCACCGCCCCTTCTTAATCTCTCTCAACCACAGAGCAGCCGCAGTGGCCGCACTCGATCAGCTTTCAGAGAACGCGAACGGGTGCTTTGAGTGTCGTGTGCGTTTGGTGAAGCGCAGGTCGAGGATCTTTCACGCGCTCTTTCCGCAGCCTGCTAGTGGAGTGCGTCAACCGCCGTCGCCTTCGGTGAGTCGGCCAGTAAATTGTTCATGCTTGTAAGCCGCTGTTTACAGTTCCAAGCGCCCGGGCCGAATGGGCGCTCGCAACTAACACAAGCAAATATAGCTTTGCCTAGATGGCACTTGTCTTGCGATCAACTTGCGCTGAGCTTGCATAGTCCTCATTTGTAAACGGGACCGTCGGAAGCGGTGTGCTCACCTCGAAGGCGGCACACGCATGAGGAGGTTCACCATGAGGCTCGTCGCCCTCGTCGCTCTGTCAGCGGCAGCTCTGTCTCTCTCGGCCCCGGCTACCTACGCTACGCCACTCGAGTTCGTCGCGATCCTCAGTCCTGCTAATGAGATTCCTCCCACCGCCTCGTCAGGCTCCGGTCTCGCGAAGATTTTCTCGATCCAGCCGCTCATACGATCCAGATCAACGTGACGTTCAGCGGCTTGACCACGCCCGATGTGGCCGCGCACATTCATTGCTGCTTGCCCTCTCCGCTCTTTCCCATGAACATCGGAGTCGCCACCACGGTCCCTGCGTTTCCTGGATTCCCTCTAGGAGTAACGTCCGGGACGTACAGCTCCGCGCTGCTCAGTCTGACCGACTCAGGGACCTACAATCCAGCGTTCGTCACCGCACAAGGCGGGATCGGGAACGCCGAAGCGGCGCTGAGTGGCGGGGATCGAGAATCGGGAAACCTATCTGAACATCCACACGGTGATGTTCGGCAATGGGGAGATTCGCGGATTCCTCGTGGCGCCTGAACCGGGCGCCCTCGTGCTCCTTGGCACGGGCCTCGTCGTCTTGGCGGGGATCGGATGGAGACGCCCACCGCCGTAAGTAGGCAGCATCGATAAGGCGACTCACCCGGACGTCGGATTTTTCGTCTGCACCTTCGGCGAGAGGATAGCCAACACTAGCACTCTCCGGCGGTGGCCGCCGCGACCTGGGCCCGGTCCCCGCGACATAAGCTGCCAGACTCGAAAACCGGCCACCCCAGGAGCCCGCTGCCACAGCGAGTCCGGATCAGCACACAGTTCAGCCCATCAGGGTTGGCAACCTCGCCTCGGCGACAGGCAGGGCGGTGTCCGAGTCTGGCAGATTACGTCAGGGGCCGCAGGCGGCCCGGGAGGCGTCGCAGCGTGCTAATGTTGCCTACGCTTAGGCGCGTCCAATGGCACAGGAATTGGCCACGGATCCAAGGCTCCGCACGCCGCGCCGCGGCCGCGGGCATCCTCTTTGCCGTTTTGCTCACGACCGCGCTCTTGCTCGTGCGAATTGCAGCTTCCGGTGGGGGCGGGCGAAACGGGCTCGTGGCTGGCCGATCCGAGCCGAAGGCGGCAGGTCATTCAGGCCGCATGAAACCTTCGCTACCGGGATCGCCCGAACCGTCGATTGGTATCTAGCCAACGAATCGTGGTGGCAATGTATTCAGCAGCATCGAACTTAGTCACTAGGCCATCGCCGAGTTACGATCAATGAACGACTTGGAAAGATACTTCTACGACAACAGGGGCCGTCTTATTCATAAGTGGCGTCACTACTTCGAAATCTACGATCGCCACTTCGCCCGCTATCGAAATACGCAGGTCAATGTCGTCGAAATCGGAGTTTTCAAGGGCGGCTCGCTGCAAATGTGGAAACACTATTTCGGCCCTCAGGCGCGAATCTACGGCATCGATATCAGCCCCGAGTGCCGTAGAATGTTCCGAAGATCGCGTTGAAATATTGATCGGCAATCAAGAGGACCGCGAGTTTTTACGGTCGGTACCCAAGAAAATTCCGAAAATCGACATTTTGATCGACGACGGCGGTCATACGATGAAACAGCAAATCACGACGTTCGAGGAACTGTACCTGCATGTTGACGCAAACGGCGTTTATCGTATGCGAGGATTTGCACACATCGTACTGGGACGACTATCAGGGCGGCTTCCAGAGACGCGGCACGTTCATCGAATACAGCAAAAACTTTATCGATTGGATCAACGCTTGGCATTCACGCGAGCCGAAAAAGCTCGACGTTTCGAACTTTACGCGTGCGACGCACTCGCTGCACTACTATGACGAGCATCTTGGTCATCGAAAAACACGCCATGACGGCGCCGTCGGCTCACGATGACCGGGGAAGACAACTAGCTCGCCAAATTCGCGACGACGAAAACTATTCGCCCGGCGGCACGATCCCATACATCGCGCAGTCGCCGAAGGAAACAGACTTCGCTCGCCGAACGGCGAAAGTTTCAGCAAAGTGTCAACTCTTCAAGTGCGTGCCGAATGCGCTCGTGAAAACCCCGTCTTGTTCTCGGAGGATAGCCAACACTAGCACTCTCCGGCGGTGGCCGCCGCGACCTGGGCCAGACCTCGAACACCAGCCGCCACCCCAGGAGCCCGCTGCCACAGAGCACATCAGCCGCCTCCTCCCGGGTCGAGCGAGTCGGTTCCGGGTGAGCGGCATGCTAGGCCAGACACACGACCGCCGTCAATCGGCCGGCGGACTGGGCCGAATCAACGAAACCACGAAATCGAGCAAGCGTCGCTTTTCACGCGGCTCCTTCTTTTTGAATAGGATGTGCGCGACTCTAGCGAGTTCGACGAGAGCTGGCGCTATCATCGGAGTTTGTAAGCTGCCTGCATATCTCTGGCCGCGTGCCCTGGCTCTTCGCCAAGCAGTGTTGCAAAGCTCGACGGCTCTATATTTGCAGATTACCGAAGATTGTCTTGATCTCTGATGTCGGAGCGAGGCATATAGTTCGATATGCGTCAACAAAGGAGAGCCAATTTCAGAGGTCGCCCGACCTCACCTGCCGCGACGGCTCAACAAGCAACGACCCTCTGGCAACTACCTGATGCCGCCGCGATCGTGTGCAGCGCGTCGTTCGACCTGATTTGCCCCGCCGACCTCTTGCCTGTCTTTCGTCCGCTCTGTAGGCTCTTGGCTCGCCGGTGGAGCAACCGGGACCTCCGCGCCGCGGAGTACCGAGATCTACCGCGCCGATCAATCCGCAGCGCGGCTGCCAGCCGAAAGGCGAACTGCTGCGCCGCCAGAAAGGCCTCCAGGTGTTGCCCGCGAAGCGGCGCTACCGACAGGTCCCGCCAGTGCCTCCCCGACCCTGCCGGTCCGAGTCCCTGAGCGAGGAGCGTCGCCGCGAGCGCTGCCCCGATCGCCTGTCCGAAGTTTCGCGCCGTCGACAGGAAGCCGTTGGCAACGCTGAGGATGCTCCGAGGGCACATTGTTGAGCGTGGCGCTGTTGTTGGGTGGGTGGAACAGCCCGCCGCCCATCCCCAGCACGACCAGCGGCCACACGATCTCCGCATAGAGAAGCGCTCCGGGCCTAGATAGGACAGCCCGAGCACGGCACCGCTGACGCAGAGCATTCCTGCGGTACTGAGGGTGCGGGCACCAAGCCGCCCGCCCAGGCGGCCGACGGCCAGGCTCGATGTGCCGTCAGCACCAGCGAGAGGGGGGCGATCAGCACACCCGCCCTCACCGGCGACAGTCCCAGCACGACCTGAGCGTACAAAGGTAGGAGGAAGTAGCAGGACACCGCCGCGACGAAGTAGAAGGCGGCCGCGACCGAGCCGCACGTGAACTCCCGCGACCGGAACAGGCTGAGGTCCAGCAGCGGCCACGGCACGCGCCGCTCCACGACCACGAACAGAACGAGCACCGCGACCCCACCCGCGAGGAGCGCCAGGCTGGTCGGGTTCAGCAAGCTTCCGGAGAGTTGTTCGATGAAGAGAAAAGGAGCGCCCACCGCCCCCACCGCGAGGATGGCACCCACCCAGTCCAGCGATGTCCGTCCCGTCCGTCGGGGACCCGGCTCGAGGATCAACAGACTCAAGATCAGTCCGAGCAGGCTGACTGCCAGGATGGTGAGAAAGAGCGAGCGCCAGCCGAAATGATCAATCAGCAGTCCGCCGAGGACCAGACCCGTGACCTGGGCTAGGGCGAGGGCCGAGGCATTGACCGCCATGGCCTTGCGCCGCTCTTGCTTCGGGAAGACCGCGGTGATTTCGGCCATGACGTTGGCCAGCACGAGGCCCCCACCGATGCCCTGCAGAACTCGGCAGGCGATCAGCGTTTCCACGGTCGGGGCTGCCGCGCACTAGCACCGGCACTGATGACGAGCACGGTCAAGCCGACGACCGTGATGCGTTTGCGCCCCCAGATGTCGGCCAGTCTACCGGCGGGCAGAAGAGTAACCGTCACGGCGAGGAGGTACGCGACGAGCACCCACTTGAGGACGGAGGAGGGGAACCGCGAACTGGCGCGCCATCGTGGGCAGGGCGAGGCGTGACGATGAACCCGTCCATGTACACCACGAAGTTGCCGCACTCGACCGCGGTCAATGCCCACCAGCGGTGGGCGCCCGGCGTGCCTTCGGGAACGGGCGGGACGTTTCGGGTGACCATTTCGGGGGCCCATTCTACCCACGATCCCTCGGCTTCGCTCACACGGACTGAAGCCGTGGATCCAGCAGATCGCGCAGCCAGTCGCCCACGAAGTTGATCCCGAGCACGGTGAGCATGATGGCCGCGCCGGGAAGCGTCGTGAGCCACCACGCCACCGTGATGTAGGGCCGCCCGTCGTTCAGCATCCCTCCCCAGCTCGGCGTGGGCGGCTGCACGCCCAGGCCGAGGAACGACAGCGACGACTCGAGCAGGATCATCTGGGCGACCCCGAAGGTACCCACCACGATGATGGGCGAGACCACGTTCGGGAGCATGTGCCGGAACAGGATGCGGAAGCTCCCGCCGCCCAGGCTTCTCGCCGCCTCGATGAACTCCTTCTCGCGAAGGCTCAGCGCCTGCCCGCGGGCGAGCCGCGCGTAGACCACCCAACCGCCTACGGCGAGGATGAGAATCACGTTTCGGGGGCTCGGTCCGAGCACGCCCGCGATGGTGATGGCGAGGAGAATGAAGGGAAACGCGAGCTGGACGTCGGCGATCCGCATGGTGATGTCGTCGAGGCGACCGGTGAAATAACCCGCGAGCAGTCCCAGGCCCACCCCGATGGGGAGGGATAGCACCACGGAGAGCAGTCCGATGAGGAGCGAGATGCGCGAGCCGTAGATGATGCGCGAGAGGATGTCGCGGCCGAGCTGGTCAGTCCCCAGCAGGTACTCGTGCCCTCCCCCGCCAGCCACACCGGGGGCAAGAGCCGTCGCGCCACGTCCTGGTCCAGCGGATCGTGGGGGCCAGCACGGGGGCGGACAGCGCCACCACCACGTTCAGGAGCACGATGACGAGCCCGATGAGGCCCGCGCGCTTGCGCACGAGCGCGGAGATGACGCGCCGGCGGCGGGTTCGAGGAGCGCCGGACGAGCGTCGTCGGCGAGAGCGTCGGCCACGCTACGTGTACCGGATCCGCGGGTCGAGCCATCCGTACAGGAGATCGACGAGCAGGTTCGACAGGACGAAGACGAGGGCGGTCACGAGGACGGTGGCCTGCACCAACGGATAGTCGCGCTGGAAGATGGCGGTCACGGCGAGCCGGCCGATGCCCGGCCACGCGAAGATGGTCTCCGTGATGACGGCTCCCCCAGGCAGCGTGCCCAGCTCGAGCCCGATGATGGTGATCACCGGGATGAGGGTGTTGCGCAGCGCGTGCTTGACGATCACGCGCCGGTCGGGCAGGCCCTTCGCCTGGGCCGTGCGGATGTAGTCCTGGCCGATCACGTCGAGCATGCCCGCGCGGACGAGGCGCGTCACCCGCGCCGTGGAGTAGAGGCCGAGGGTGAGCGCGGGCAGGATGAGGTGATCGAATCCGCCCCGGCCCGAGGTGGGGAGCAGCTCGAGCCGCACGGAGAAGATCAGGATGAGCATGATGCCGAGCCAGAACACCGGGCATCGACTGGCCGAAGAGCGCGCCCAGCATGGTCAGGTTGTCGTAGGCGCGTGTCGCGGCGCACGGCGGAGATGACACCGGCGGGAATGGCCACGAGCAGCGAGACGATCGAGCGCGGCGAGGGCCAGCTCCGCGGTGGCGGGCAGGCGCTCGAGCACGAGGGGCAGCGCGGGCTGACGATAGCGCAGGGAGCGCCCGAGGTCTCCGTGAAGGGCGCGCTCCACGAAGACGGCGTACTGCACGTAGATCGGGCGGTCGAAGCCCTGCTCCCTGACAAAGCGCGCGCGGTCCGCCTCGGTGGCGTCGGCGGAGAGCAAGAGAAACGCGGGGTCGCCGCTCAGCCGGATCACGAAGAAGACGACGAGCGATACGCCCACGACCACGAGCACCGCCTGGGCCAGCCGCCGGAGGATGTAGCGGCGCACTACGTTACTTGCTGACGGTCACGTCCCGCATGCGCATCAGATAGTCGGGCTTGGCTTCCCACGCCACGTTCTTGCGCACGCCGAACAGGTCCATCTGCTGATAGAGGAAGATCCACGGCGCGTCCTCGCGCAGGAAGGCGTGGAGCTGGCGGCCGATCTCCTGCCGCTTCTTCAGGTCCAGGGCGGAGAAGTACGCGTCGATCAGCTTGTCGGCCTCGAGGTTCTGGTAGTAGTAGCCGCGCGTCTTCGAGTGCAGCAGCGTCTCGATGTGCCGGCCCGCCTCCGGGCTCGACTTCCAGGCGAAGAGGTACATCTGGAGCGTCTTGGCCGAGTAGGCGTTGAAGAGCGCCGCCGAGTCCTGCACGTTGAGCTTGGCCCGCACGCCCACGCGCCCGAGCTGGCCTGCGATGGCCTCGCCCACCTCCGTGCCCTTGGCGATGCCCTGGAAGGCGGGCGAGATGGAGAACTCCACGTCGAAGCCGTTGGAATAGCCGGCCTGCGCGAGCATGCGCTTGGCGCGCTCGGGATCGAACGGATACGCGGGCAGCTTCTCGTCGAAGCCCGGCGTGGTGGGGAACATGGGCCCGTTCAGCCGCACCGCGTAGCCCAGGAGGAGGTTCTTCACCAGCGCGTCGGCGTTCACCGCGTAGTTCAGGGCCTGCCGGACCTCGCGCTTCTTCAGCGGCTCGACGCGCAGGGTGTCGAGGCCCACGTAGACCTGCTCGCCCTGGCGCTGGCTGATCTTGACGGTGGGGCTGGCCTGGAGCTCCTTGATGCGGTCGTAGGGCACGGCGTCGATGATGTCCACCTCGCCCCGCTGCACGGCGGCGATGCGCGAGGCGTCCTCGGGAATGGCGCGGAACCCGACGGAGCGGACCTTGGGCTTGCCTTTCCAGTAGGCGTCGTTGGCCTCGAGCACCACGCGCACGTCCCGCTCCCACTCCTTGAACTTGAAGGCGCCGCTGCCCACCGGCTTCCTCCCGAACTCGTCCCAGCCCGCCTGCTTGATGTAGCCGGGGGCACGATCATCAGGTACTGGATCTGGGTGAGGGCGATGGCATAGGGCTTGTGGGTGATGAACGACACCGTGTACGGATCGTCGACCCGCACTTCCTTGAAGGCGACATAGGTCGGGCGCTGGCGGGTCTTGCGCTCGGGATCCATGGTGGTGTCGAAGGTGAACTTGACGGCGGCCGCGTTCAGCTCCTCGCCGTTGTGAAACTTGACGCCGCGACGCAGCTTGAACTGCCACGTGGTCTGGTCCACGAGCTTCCACGACTCGGCGAGCTCACCCACGAAGTCCTTGCCGTCGTCGGACAAGCGTACCAGCGTGTCGAAGACGTTGATGGTCACGTTGTGCGTCGAGGTGTTGTTCGATTGCGCGGGGTCGAAGGTCTCCACGTCCGCCTTCTGGGAGATGATGATGTCGGCGTCGCGGGCGAGCGCCTCGCCACAGGCGAGGACAAGGCTGAAGACGAGCGCGAGGAAAACGAGCGGGCGATGGCCGCTGATCATGACGGTGTCCTTTCCGGGTTCACGAGTCCCCGAAGCGTCGAGGGTCGAACGGCTCGAGAGGAAGGGGCGGATCGGCCTTGGTGACGGCGGCCGCGACGAGGCGCGCGCTCACGGGACTCATCCCGATGCCGCTGCCGTCGTGGCCGGTGGCGAGCACGAGCCCGTTCACGCCCGGAGCGGGGCCGAGCAGGGAAGCCCATCCGGCGTGTAGGGCCGGAAGCCCGCCCATGTCCGCAGCATGCGGAGCTGTCCGATGGCCGGGGCGATTCTGCACGCGCTCTCGAGGACGTAGCGGATGCCGGCCAGGGTGGGCGCGCGATCGAGCCCCACGAAGCGGCTCGTGCTCCCGATGACGAGGTTCCCCGCCACCGTCTGGGCCATGCCCATGCCCTTCCCGGGAGGCAGGTTCGGATCGTAGCCGGGCCGGCCCGGCGCATCGGGCGGCCAGGGCTGGGAGAAGCGCCACATGTCCGTGTCGGACTTGATGGGCTTGAGCACGTGGCGGAGACGGAAGGGCGCGGGCTCGGTCACGACGACCATGCCCTGCCGCGGGGTGACGGGCACGCGCAGGTTGGCGGTGGCGGCCAGCGGGCTGCTCCAGGCGCCGCCGGCCAGGATGACCGTCTCGGCTTCCAGATCTCCCGTGCGCGTCGTGACGCCGGCGATGCGATCGCCGCGCCGCAGGAGCGAGAGCACCTCCGTTCCCGTCACCAGCGTGGCGCCGCGCACTCGCGCCGCGTGCGCGTAGCCCAGCGTGAGCCGAAACGGGTTGATGGTGCCGCCATGCTCGGCATAGACCGCCCCCGGAGATCGGGAGCGAGCAGCGGCTCGCGGCGACGGGCCTCCGCGCGCCGTCCAGCAGCTCGGCGTGAAGCCCCACCGCGGGCTGGCCCGCGACGTACTCCGCCATCTGGGCCCACTGAGCGTCTGTCTCTATGGCGACCATCCCGCCTGTGCGCCGGTACTCGATGTCGGCGCCGAGCTCCTCGCCCAGGGTAGGGAAGAGGCGCGCGCAGGCCAGGGTGAGATCGAGAGCCGCGCCGCGGTGCATGGCCTGGGGCCAGATGAGGGCGCCGTTCGCTCCCGAAGCGCCGGCGCAGAGCCCGGCCCGCTCCAGCAGCGTGACGCGAAGACCGTCCTTGGCCAGCTCGTAGGCCACCGCGCAGCCGATCACGCCGCCGCCCACGATGAGAACGTCCTGGCGTGTCATGGGAGAAACCGCGCGGGACGGTACGGAGCGAGGCGCGGGTCGGGCACGCCGTCGAGGATTTCCGCGGCGGCGATGCGTCCCCACAGAGGACCGAGGGTCACCCCGCTGTGCGAGGCCACGATGAAGAAGCCGTCGAGGCCGGGAATGCCCCCGACCATGGGCCGCTCGTCGCGGGGCATGGGCCGCACGCCGAAGCGAATGGCCTCGACGCGGGCGCCGGCGAGCGCGGGAAAGTGGGCGGCCACCGCGGCCAGCGACTGCTCGGCCGGCCACGGCTCTGCTGACTGCCGCCACACCTGGTCGTGGCCGAACTCGGCGAGCACGATGCGCCCGCCGCCATCCGGTCGAAAGTGGACACCCGGCGCGTGAATGGGGCGGCGGAGGGTGCTGGCCACGGGCGTCGTGTAGATCAGCCGTCCGGGCACGCGATCGATGGGGATCTCGAACCCGGCGAGGCGGGCCACCTCGTCCGTGGCCGGCCCCGCGCAGTCGACGACCATGTCGGCCTCGAGGCGGGCGCCGCTCGCCGTGGTCACGCCACGCACGCGCTTGCCCTCGCGGATCACCCCGTCACGCGCTCGCCGGAGACCACCCGCGCGCCCCGGCGCACGGCATGGGCGAGCAGCCTGCCGATGAGCGGCACGACGTCCACGTATCCCTCGCTCGGCGTGAAGACCACCTCGTCCACGTGGGGCGCGATGCGAAGGTCGGGCTCGAGCTTGCGCGCGTCCTCGGCCGAGATGATCTCGACAGGATAGCCCCAGCTTCCGAGCCGCTCCACCGTTTCCTTCAGCTGGGCCCGGGGAAGGGGCTCCTCTTCCCAGGCGAGCGCGCCCTCCTGCTTGTGCCAGTCGCCGCCTCCCAGCTCGCTCACGAGCGACAGGTGCTCGACCATGCTGGCCGTGTTGAGATCGTGGTAGTCGCGGGGCGTCTTGTGAAAGGAGTTCGTCCACGCGAAGCTCGTGCCCGACGTCCCGCCTCCGGGGGCGCCCGCCTCGAGCACGGTGACCCTGGCGCCGCGCTCGGCGAGCCGGTAGGCGACGTTCGCGCCCACGCTGCCCGCGCCGACCACGATGATGTCCGGGCTGCTCATATGGCCCCTACGCGGCGCGCGAACACCGGCTTCCCTCGCCCGAGGGGGAGGGCGAGTGAGGAGCAGGCCGCAGCAGCGTGTCGCTCATCGCTCGTCCGGCAGCGTCGCCAGCACGTGAATGGGCACCGGCGTCACGGGCGGCCGGATGCTCGGCGGCGCGATCGCCTCGAGGCCAATGCCGCGCCGATGCGCGATCATCTGGGCCAGGGCCGGGCTGCACATGCGCCCCTGGCATTCCCCATGCCGGCGCGGGTCATGCGCTTCATCTGGCCGAGATCGCCCACGCCCTCGGCGAGGGCCTGATCGACCTGGGCGCCCGTGACGCCCTCGCACGGGCAGATCACCGTATCCGGCGTGATCAGCTCGGCCAGTCCCGGCCGCGGCGCGATGAGGCTCCCGAGGCGGTCACGGGATTTTCTGAGCGGGGCCAGCGCCGATTGATGCAGCCGGAGCTGCGACCGCGCCGCTCCGGGCGGAGCGCGCCGAGTCGCGCCGCCGCGGCGATTCCCGCGATGCGTCCCTCGAGGGCGGCCATGGCCGCTCCGCCCAGGCCCGCTCCATCACCGGCGGACAGGACGCCGGGCACGGTGGTCTCCATCTCGGCGGAGACCACGGGCACCCAGCCTCCGCGCTCCGCCACGTACCGATGCTCGGCGCCGCACATCTGCGAGAGCTGGATGGACGGCACGGCGTTCCAGGCAAAGCACACCGCGGCCACCTCCAACGTCTCCTCCGAGCCGCGCACCGGACGCCAGTCCTCGTCGACGGCCACCGTGACAGACCTTCCGCACGGTCTCGTCGCCGGTTATCCGAGCCACCGTTCGTGATCCGACGAGCGGAACGCGGGCGGCGCGAAGCGCATGCCAGTCGGCGGTCGCGTCACCGGAAAGCGGCCACTGGCCCCACGGTGCCGGCAATGCGCCGCGGCATGCGTCCCGAGGAAGCGGCGTCGAGGACGGCCACGACTCGAGCGCCCCCGCGGACGAGCCGGCTGGCCACCACGGGAAGCAAGGGCCCGGCTCCGGCGACCAGCACGGGCTGACCGGGTGCGCGCGTTTCGGGCAGGGCCTGGATCGTGTCGATGGTGGTCACGCCGGGGAGCGTCCAGCCGGGTATGGGAACTGAACGGCTGTGAGCGCCGGTGGCGAGAACGATGGCCTCGGGTCGAATGCTGTCCGCGCGGTCTTGTTCCCACACGGCGAGCGTGCGCTGCTCGAAGATGCCCCATACCGTGGCGGACGGATGGACGACGATACGGGATCCTGCGGCGCGGAGCTCGCCGAGCAGCGTCGAGTCCGCGGCGTGTCCATACGTCGGGCCGCCGAGGGTCGGGCCCTCGTCGTAGAGGTGCACGGTGAGCCCGGCCCGCGCAGCCTCGACCGCGGCCGCCAGCCCGGCCGGCCCGCCTCCAACCACGGCGATCCGCGGTGTGATCGTCATCAGGAGCGTACACATTGCAATCGGACTCGCCGATTGTCAAACACGCCGGGCGTCGTATACTCGCCCCCGACTCGGGCGCGGCCGCGTGCCGCGGACAAGCGAAAGGCGGGCATGGCTGAGCTCCGCACCGGCGGTGAATGGGTGGTGGAAGTTCTGCGTGCCGAGGGCGTGCGGCACGTCTTCGGGCTCCCTGGAGTCCACAACCTCGCCATCTACGACGCGCTGATCCGCCAGCACGACATCGCGCACATCCTCTCCCGCCACGAGCAGGGCTCGGGCTTCATGGCCGACGGCTACGCGCGGGCCTCGGGCCGGCCGGGCGTGGTCGTGGTCACCACCGGGCCCGGGGCCACCAACGTGCTGACGCCCCTCGTGGAATCCTTCGCGGGCTCCCAGCCCATCCTCGTGCTCATGTCCGACATTCCCGCGGCGCTCATCGGGAAAGGCCTGGGCGCGCTCCACGAGGTGCCCAACCAGATCGACTGCTTCAAGCCCGTCTCTCGCTGGGCGGAGACCATCTCCGAGGGGCGGGACATTCCCGCCGCCGTGGAGCACGCCTTTCATCTGTTCCGCACGGCGCGGCCGGGGCCCATCTCGCTGTCGCTGCCCACGGATCTCCTGGTAGGGAAGAGCGAAGGTCGTCGCGAGTCCTTTCACGCGGGACGGCCCGCATGCGATGCGCAACTGATCGAGGACGCGGCCAGGCGCCTGCGCGCGGCCAAGCGCCCGCTCATCGTGGCGGGTGGGGGCGTCATCGCGGCCGGCGCGTCGGGGGAGCTCGCGGCGCTCGCTCACCGGCTCGGCGCGCCCGTCATCACGTCGGTGATGGGCCGCGGGGCCATTCCCGAGACGGACCCGCTCTGGCTGGGCGTGCTCCCCAACTACCGGTCGACGCAGGCCGCGCTGGAAAGCGCCGACGTCATCCTCGCCGTCGGGTGCCGCTTCGCCCATCGGTCGACCAAGGGCCTCCTCCTCAAGCTCGACTTCAAGCCGGAGCAGGCGCTGATCCACATCGACATCGACCCGCTGGTGATCGGGCTCATGCACGAGCCCGCCGTCGGCATCGTCGGCGACGCGCGAGACGGGCTGCGAGGCCTCATGGACTCGCTGGGCAAGGGCAAACCCGCCGCGGAGTGGGACCCGGCGTGGATACGCGCCGCAGCGCGAGGTCCGCTGGCCGCGCTACACGGAGCCGACGGATCGGCTCATCCAGATCCTCGCGACAGGCTCTCGAGCCGTCCGCCATCGTCGTCAACGACCAGACCGGGCTGAACTACTGGATGGAGTGGCATTTCCCCGTGCTCGAGCCGCGCACCTTCCTCTACCCGATCGGATCCGGCCACGCTGGGCTACGGGGTGCCCGCGGCCATCGGCGCCAAGGTCGCGCAGTCCTGACCGCCAGGTGCTGGCCGTGCTCGGCGACGGCGGCTTCATGTTCTCGGTCAACGAGCTGGCCACCGCGGTGAAGTACGAGCTCGGCATCGTCTTCCTCGTGCTCAACGATCAGCGCTACGGCGCCATCAAGTACCTCCAGGAAGGCATATTCGGGAAGTACGGCGAGGTGGATCTCGCCAATCCAGACTTCCCCGCGCTGGCCCGCGCCTTCGGCGCCGAGGGCGCCCGCGTGGACAGCATCGACGAGCTGCCGAAGGCGCTCGAGCGGGCCCTCGGCCACCACGGGCCCACGCTGCTCGAGCTGCCCATCGCCGTCGAGCCCCCTGGGAGCTCTGAGGGTATAATCCGCGCATGGCTGGCGATCTCGATCCCACGCGCAAGAAGGCCCTCCGCCGGGAGCTCGAAGGCCTGCTCGGCAAGGGCGCGCGTGCTCTCCGAGCCCGAAGAGCTGCTGGTCTACGAGTCCGACGGGCTGACCCTCTTCCGCGCCCTCGCGGACTTCGTCGTCTTCCCCGCGTCCGTCGAGCAGGTCTCGGACGATCGTGAAGCTCGCCAACCGGGAAGCGCTGCCCTTCGTGGCCCGCGGCGCGGGCACGGGGCTCTCGGGAGGATGTCTCCCCGCCGAGGGCGGCCTCGTGATCTCGCTGATGCGGATGAACCGCGTGCTCGAGGTGGACTACGACAACCAGATCGCCGTGGTCGAGCCGGGCCTGGTCAACCTCCACCTCTCGTGGGCGGTGGGACCCAAGGGCTTCTACTACGCGCCCGATCCCTCGAGCCAGCAGGCCTGCACCGTCGGCGGCAATATCGCGAACAACTCCGGCGGCCCGCACACCCTCAAGTACGGGGTGACGGTGAACCACGTGCTCGGCCTCGAGGTGGTCCTGCCCGACGGCGAGATCATGTGGCTGGGCGGTCGCACCCGCGAGACGCAGGGCTACGACATGGCCGGCCTCTTCGTCGGCTCCGAGGGCACCTTCGGCATCGCCACCAAGATCGTCGTGCGCATTCTCAAGCAGCCGCAGGCCGTGAAGACGGTGCTCGCCGTCTTCGACTCGATCGACCAGGCCTCCGGAGGCGGTGTCGGCGGTGATCGCGCGCGGTCTCATCCCCGCCGCCATGGAGATGATCGACCAGACGACCATCGAGGCCGTCGAGGATGCCTTCGGCTGCGGGTATCCGAGAGACGCCGCCGCCGCCCTCCTCATCGAGCTCGACGGTCTCCAGCACGGGATGGACGCCCAGGCCGATCGCGTGATCGCGGCCTGCCGCGACTGTGGCGCGCGCGACGTGCGCGCGGCGCGCGACGAGGCGGAGCGCCAGCTCCTCTGGAAGGGGCGGAAGAGCGCCTTCGGAGCGTACGGCCGCATCTCGCCCGCCTACATGGTGATGGACGGTGTCATTCCGCGCACGCGGCTGCCCGAGGTGCTGAGGAAGGTGAACGAGATCGTGGCCGCGCGAGGCTCTGCGCGTGGGCAACGTGTTCCACGCGGGCGACGGCAACCTCCATCCGAACATCCTCTACGATCCCCGCGTGCCCGGAGAAGAGGCGCGCGTGGTGGAGGCGGGCGGCGAGATCCTGAAGGTCTGCGCGGCGGTGGGCGGCTCCATCTCCGGCGAGCACGGCATCGGCCTCGAGAAGATGGACTACATGCCGCTCATCTTCACCGAGGCCGACCTGGGCTTCATGCGCGAGCTGCGCGAGGCCTTCAATCCGCGCGGTCTCTGCAATCCCGGGAAGATCTTCCCTCGCGCAAGGCATGCGGGGAGGCCGGCATCGCCTACCGCCCGCATCCTCTCGAAGAGAAGGGCCTCGCCCAGCGCTTCTAGCGGGGCAGGGACGACTCAGGTGCCCGCCCCCTCCTCGACGCGCTTCGCGGCATCGTCGGACCTGCTCACGTGCTCACGGGCGCCGACTGCGCCCCCTACGTGCTCGACGGCCGCACGCCCGAGGCCGTGGCCGTTCCCGGTACCAAGGAGGAAGTGGCAGCGGTTCTGCTCGCGGCGGCGGAGGCGAATACGCCCGTAGTCCCGTGGGGCGGCGGCACGAAGATGGGCATCGGCGCGCCGCCTCCCGGCTCGGGATTGTCCTCGTGCTGAAGCGGATGAACCGTCTCCTCGAGCACGAGCCCGGCGATCTCACGGCCACGGTGGAGGCGGGCATCACCGTGAGCGCGCTCCAGGGCGAGCTGGGCAAGCGGGGACAGTGGCTCTCCCTGGATCCCGCCCATGCCGACAGGGCCACGCTGGGCGGCGTGCTGTCGAGCAACGCCGCGGGGCCGCGTCGCCATCTCTACGGGTCGTGCCGTGACCTGCTCATCGGCGTCACCGTGATCACCGCGGGCGGCGCCACCGTCAAGGGCGGGGGCAAGGTGGTCAAGAACGTGGCGGGCTATGACCTGCCCAAGCTCTTCATCGGCGCCTTCGGCACGCTCGGGGTGATCGTGGAGGCGACCGGTGAAGCTCCGCCCCCGCCCGGACGCCGACCGGCTCGTGATCGCGCGCTTCACCCGGCTCAAGGAGGCGGGGGCGGCGGTGCGCGCGGTGATGGCCTCCGATCTCTTGCCCTCGGCTCTCGATCTCCTCGATGGAGAAGCGCTCCGGGCGGTGGAGGAGGGAGGCGGGGACGGCGCGGCGCTGCTCATCGGCGTGGACGGCATACCCGAGCAGGTCGACTGGCAGTGCGCGGAGATCGAGCGCCTGCTCCGCCCGCAGTCGCTCGTCGAAACGCGCGTGCTAGACGGTGACGAGCGCGACGCGGCGTGGCGCGCGCGCAGCGGTCTCGGCCAGGGCGCGTTCCCCGGATACCGCGGCCGTGATGCGCTGGACCGTCCTGCCTGCCCACGTCGCCGACGTGATGGAGCAGGGCGCGGCGGTGGCCCAGCGCGCCGGCCTGGGGGCGGCGCTCGCCGCTCACGCCGGGGTGGGAGTGGTGGAAGCGGTGCTCGCCCGGGCCGGCTCCGCCGATGCCGCGGCCGTCGTCGCCGTGCTGGAGGAATGGCGGACGCTGGTGCGCGCGGCGGGCGGCCAGGCCGTGATCGAGTCCGCGCCCCTCGCCGTCAAGGTGATGGTGCCGGTATGGGACGATCCGGGCCCTTCGCTCCGCATCATGCAGAAGATCAAGTCGCGGCTCGACCCGAATGGCCTCCTGAATCCCGGCCGCTTCGTCGGAGGAATCTAGGGCATGGCGCACGAGACCGCCACGGCGCCGCCCGCGGGACCGCTGACCCTCCATGGCCACGACGTGGAGGGCGTCAATCGCTGCGTGCACTGCGGGCTCTGTCTCGCCTACTGCCCGACCTTCTCCATCCTCGGCACCGAGATGGATTCGCCGCGCGGGCGCATCTTCCTCGTCAAGTCACTCGCGGAAGGGCGGCTCAAGCTGGGCGACGCCACGGTATCGCACCTCGACCTGTGTCTCGGCTGTCGCGCCTGCGAGACGGTGTGTCCCTCCGGCGTCCCCTATGGCCAGCTCATCGAGGCCGCCCGGGCGGAGATCGAGCGGCAACGTCCCGGGGGCCACTGCGCCGCCTCTTCCGCTGGATGAACTTTGCCGTGCTCCTGCCGAGGCCGCGCCTGCTCGGCCTGGCCGCGGCGGGCCTCCGCTTCTATCAGGTGAGCGGGCTCCGGGGCCTCGTGCGCGCCACCGGTCTCCTCAAGCTCCTGCCCTCGCCTCTCGCCGACTGGGAGCCGCTTCTTCCCTCGCTGCCGCCCGCCCGGGAGCGCGCTCCGCTTCCCGAGCTCACACCCGCGGACAGCCCCCGGCGGGCACGCGTGGGCATGCTCACCGGCTGCATCCAGCAGATCGCCTTCGGCTCGCAGAACCGCGCCACGGCCCGCGTGCTCGCGCGAAACGGCGCGGAGGTCGTGGCGCCGCGCGCGCAGACCTGCTGCGGCGCGCTCCATGCCCATGCGGGCGAGCACGATCTCGCCGTCGCCCTCGCCAAGCGCACGATCGAGGTGTTCGAGGCGGCGAACGTGGACGCGGTCGTGGTGAACACGTCTGGCTGCGGCGCCCACATGAAGGCCTACGGCACATTGCTCGCCGACGACCCCGCGTGGCGGGAGCGGGCGGCGAGCTTCGCCGCCAGGGTGCGCGACCTCTCGGAGTTCCTGGCCACCGAGCCGCTCCGTGGCCCGCTCGGCGCGGTGAGCAAGACTGTCACCTATCACGACCCCTGCCACGTCGTGCACGGGCAGAAGATCTCGAAGCAGCCTCGCGCGCTGCTCGGCCAGATTCCCGGGCTCAAGCTCGTGCCCCTCAAGGAATCCGACTGGTGCTGCGGCTCGGCGGGGACGTACAACCTGACGCAGCCCGAGATGGCGCGACAGCTCCAGGAGCGCAAGGTGGCGCATATCCGCGAGACGGGGGCCGAGGCCGTGGTCACCGCCAATCCCGGGTGCATCATCCAGATCGTCCAGGGGCTGGAGGCCGCGGGATCCCCGTGAAGGTTCTGCATATCGCGGAGATTCTTGACGAGTCCTATCAGAACGCGGAGCAGGGCGCCGCCTCACCCTGCCCTCTCCCCAGAGGGGAGGGGATCGGACTGGCTCGGGCTAGCGTCCCTCGCCCCGGAGGGGAGAGGGCAGGGTGAGGGGAGCAAATGCCCCGCGTGAAAGCGCTTGCCCTCGCGTCCCTGCCCGACGGCGGCGTGGAGCTGGCGGTGGTGAACGGCCTCGATGTGGCCCTTTTCCGCCGCGGCGACGAGATCTTCGCCGTCGGCAACGAGTGCGCGCACAAGGGCGGCAATCTCTGCGACGGCCGGGTCGAGGGTGACATCGTCACCTGCCCCCTCCACGGCTGGGAGTTCGATCTTCGCTCGGGTGTGTGCATGACCATCCCCGGCGAGTCGGTGCCGCGGTTCACCGTCACCGTGGAGGACGGCGCCGTCTATCTCGAGGAGAGCGCGTGAAGGACTCCGTGCCCCAGGAGCACAAGGCGAACGCGCCGGTGTCCGTGGGCTGCTTCGTGCTCACCATGTCGGACTCGAAGACGCCGGAGACCGACACGAGCGGGAAGCTCATCCGCGAGCTCCTGACCGCGGCGGGCCATCGCGTGGCGGGCCACGCCATCGTCGAAGGACGATCCCGCGCAGGTCACCGCGGTGATCCGCTCGGGCTGCGCCGCGCCCTCGGTGGAGGCGTTCATCCTCACCGGCGGGACGGGCATCACCAGCCGCGACTCGACCTTCGAGGCCATCGAGGGCCTGCTCGACAAGCGGCTGACCGGATTCGGCGAGCTTTTCCGCATGCCTCGTACCAGGAGATCGGCGCGGCGGCCATGCTCTCGCGGGCGCAGGGTGGAGTGGTCCAGGGCCGCGTGCTCTTCTCGCTGCCGGGCTCGCCCAACGCTTGCCGGCTGGCCCTGGAAAAGCTCATAATTCCCGAGCTTCCGCATCTGATCCGCGAGGTGAGGCGCTAGGGGCCTCCGGGTTATACTCGAAAGTAGTCTCATTCGATCCGGCTCGGCCGATCCCGGCAACACGGAGGAGTGGCAAATGTCGAGGCACCTCAACCAGATCTTCATGGCGCTCATGCTCTGCGCGGCACTGGCCAGTCCCGCCGCGGCCCAACCCACGAATCCTTCGGGCCCGCTGTGGACGGAAAGCAGCAATGCCAAGATGCCCGCCGACATCGCGCGCCTCAACGACCACATGAACAGTCTCGCCGAGAAGCTCAAGCCCGCGCTGGTGCAGGTGCGGGTGCGGCGCGCGGCGGAAGCGCAGACCGAGGGCGAGCAGCAGCCCGGTACGCCCGAAGAGCGCCGCACGCTCCGGCTCGGGCGTCCTGATCCGCTCCGACGGCTATCTCGTCACCAACGAGCACGTGGTGGCGGAGGCCGATCGCATCCAGGTGAAGCTGGCGGACGGCCGCCGCTTCGAGGGCCGGCTCGTGGGCAAGGACGAGCGGGTGGACCTGGCCCTGGTCAAGATCGAGGCAACCGGCCTCCCGTGGCCGCCCTCGGTGACTCGAATCGCATCCGCGTCGGCGAGTTCGTGCTGGCCCTCGGACAGCCCTTCGGTCTCGAGCAGTCCGTGTCCTTCGGCATCGTGAGCCGGAAGGGGCAGCCGCTCCTCGCCGCCGCCCCGGCTTCGACTTCATCCAGACCGACGCCACCGTCAATCCCGGCAACTCCGGCGGCCCGCTCGTCAACATGGCGGGCGAGGTGATCGGCATCAACAGCATGGCCGCGCGCAACGGCACCATCGGCTTCGCCATCCCGATCAACCTCGTCAAGGGCCTCCTGCCCCAGCTCGCCTCCAACGGCAAGGTCGAATGGGGCTGGCTCGGCGTGGGGATCGCCGACGTGGGCGACGACGACCTGCCCAAGTACCAGCTGAAGGAAGCGCGCGGCGTGCTGATCCGTCACGTGGTGGCCGGGCAGCCCGCCGACAAGGGCGGCCTCAAGGCCGACGACGTGGTGCTGGCGGTGGACGGCACGCAGATCGAGAGCATGCGCGATCTGCAGCGCATCATCGCGAGCACGCCGGTGGGCCGCTCCGTCAAGCTCTACGTCATGCGCGGGGGCAAGGAGCAGGAGCTCGAGGTGGTGGTCGGCCCGTATCAGACGACCGCGCCGGCGCCCCGTCCGACGCAGCCGCGCAAGAGCCCCGAGGCGCCCGCGCCCAAGCCGCCGGCTCCCGCGCCGAAGTGATCGTGCGGCGGGCCCCGCTCGCCGCCGCCTTCTCGCTTCTCCTCGTCTCGGTCGCCTCTGCGGAGGCGACCGAGGTGAGGATGCTCTTCCCGACCGACCAGCTCACCGAGGCCGATCCCCGGCAGCTCACCGGCCGTCGCGTCCACCTCTCCCTCGTCAACTGCTTCGAGGCGCCGCTCCACCTGCGACGAGATCAGCCTGCTCAACGGCCTCGACGGCTGGAGCGTCAACCCGCGCATGACCCTCGCCTTCACCGGTCGCGTCGCTCTCGACAGCATCACGCGCTCGAGCGTGTTCGTTCTCCCGCTGGGCAACGACGCTTCCGAGCCTGTGGGCCTCTCGCGACTCGTGTGGGATCCCGAGGGCCGGACGCTCTACGCCATGCCCGAGCGCGTGCTGCGCCAGAGCCAGTTGCACGCCCTCGTTGTCACCTCCCGGGTGCGTGACGACCAGGGTCGCCCCATCCGCCCCGCAAAGGGACCCATCGCCGCGGTGGACGCGCGCCTCGTGAAACGGCTCGGCGCCCTCGGACTCTCGCCGGGCGACATCGTCGCGGTGTCCGTGTTCACCACGCGGTCGGTCACGGCCGGGCTCGAGCAGATGCGCGCCCAGATCGAAGCGCGCCCCGCGTCTCCGGTGGACTTCACCCTGACTCCGGGCGGAGCCCGTAGCGTGTTCCCGCGCGCGGCCCTCGAGAGCGTGGTGTTCACCCGTCAGATCGCCACCGGCGGCCCCGAGCGCTTCGCCAAGCCCGCGCCGCTCGAGCTCGACCTGGCCCCGCCCGCCGAGGTCGCCACCATCGCGCTCGGCTCCTTCGACAGCGCGTCGTTTCTCACGGGCTCGCGCCACATCCCTCGCGCGCCCAGCTCCCAGGCCCCCGCGATCCTGGGCCACGAGCGCGTCCAGGCCGTGTTTTCCTTCCCGAGGGCGCGATGCCGGCCGCGGGCTGGCCCGTCATCGTGTTCGGCCACGGCTTTGGCAACGACAAGAACCTGATCACGCCGCTGGTCGCCGGTACCTTCGCGCGTCGCGGCTTCGCCACCGTGGCCATCAACGTGGTTGGCCACGGCGGCGGCCCGGACAGCACACTCGCCATCAGGCAGAGCGGCAAGGAGCCGCTGATTCTCTCCGCAGGAGGCCGAGGGCTCGATCTCGACGGCGACGGGCGCATCGGCAGCACGGAAGGGGTGGCCACGGCGATGCGCGGCCCGCTGGCGCTCATCGGGAGCCGCGACGGCCTGCGCCAGACCGTGGCGGACCTGATGCAGCTCGTTCGCGCCATCCGCCGCGGCGTGGACGTGGACGGCGACGGCAAGCCCGATCTCGACGGCACGCGCATCTACTATGCGGGCCAGTCCTTCGGCGGCATCTACGGGACGCTCTTGATGGCGGTGGATCCCCTGCTGCGGGCGGGCGTGCTCAACGTGCCCGGCGCGCCCATCGTGGAGATCGCCCGCCAGGCCGAGATGTTCCGCCCCCTCGCCATCCTGCAGATGCGGGCGCGCCGGCCGTCCCTCATGAACGGCGAGAAGGACTTCACCGAATCGCTGCCGCTGTGGGGCGAGCCTCCCGTGACGGTGCCCTCGCCCGGCGCGCTCGCCATCCAGGCCTACTTCGCGCGCGCGGAGTGGCTGCAGGAGTCCGCGGACCCGTCCGCCTTCGCGCCCTACCTGCGCGAGGCGCCGCTCATGCCCGCGGGACCGCGGCCGGTGCTCATCCAGATGGCCGTGGGCGACCGGACGGTGCCGAATCCCACGACCGAGCAGATGATCCGCGCGGGCGCTCTCCAGCCGTTCGTCTCCCTCTATCGTCACGACATGGTGGTCACGACGCTGCCGTCGCGCTTCGCCGACCCGCACGGGTTCCTCACGAGGCAGGCTCCGGAAGTCGCGGCCATCGCGCGCGCCGCCCAGGAGCAGATCGCCCGCTTCTTTCTCTCCGACGGGCGAACCATCGAGCGCACCGACCCGCGGTTCGACGTGCCCGCCGCCCGCTAGGCCGCCGTCGCGGCGGCCATCCTTGCCGCACCGCTCGCGCGGATGCCCCGCGGCTGAGCGGCTTTACCGTTCGCCGATCGCCTGATACTCTTCGCGCGTCATGCGCGCCGTCCTCCTCGGCACCGGCTCTCCGCCTCCGAACCCGAAGCGCCGCGGGCCGTCTACTCTGCTCGCGCTGGGCGACGAGAAGTTTCTCGTCGACGCGGGCTCAGGAGTGGGCGTCCAGCTCGTCCAGGCGGGCGTCCGCCCCTATGACTGGCCGCGTGTCCTCATCACGCACCATCACTCCGATCACATCATCGATCTCGCCCATCTCCTGATCACGCGCTGGATAGTCGGGCAGAACGCGCCCTTCGAGGTGTGGGGACCCGCCGGCACCAAGCGGCAGATGGACAAGCTCCTCGACTATCTCGACTGGGACATCGAGATTCGCCGCCATCACATGATCAAGCGCGAGCGGCCACGGGTGGCCGTTACCGACATCGAAGAGGGCAAGATCTTCGAGGTGGGCGGAGTGACGGTGAGCGCCTTCGCGGTGGATCACGATCCCGTGAAGCCGGCCGTGGGCTATCGCTTCGAGGGCGGGGGCCGGAGCGTGGTCGTCTCCGGCGATACGCGGCCCTCGGAGAACCTGATCCGCTGGAGCCAGGGCGTGGATTGCCTCATCCACGAGTGCTGCGAGATGACCAAGACGTCGTGGTATCCCGACTGCGGCTGGCCGTCGCTCGAGGAGAAGATCAAGGACCTCGCGTCTTATCACACGCAGCCCGAGGACATCGGCCGCGTGGCCGCCGCCGTCAAGCCGGGCAAGCTCGTCATCACCCACATGATGCCCGGCTCGGTGCCCGCCGAGCTTCATGCCGCGGCCAAGCGTCAGTTCGCCGGCCCCGTGACCATCGGCGAGGATCTGCTCGAGGTCTAGACGTCTCAGGTGAGCAGGAGCTTGAGGGATCCCGCGACCGAGATGGCGATGAGGGCGAGGGCAAACCACCGGCGCGGAATGTAGGCGTTGACCCGCCAGCCGAGCCACGAGCCGAGATAGAGAAGCGGTGAGGCAAGGGCGAGAGCCCCACCATCCGCCACGTCAGGAAGCCGATGGTCCAGTAGGACACCACCTTGAGGCAGTTCGCGGCAACCAGCGCTCCCGCGCCCGTGGCCACCACCGTGGCATTGGAGAGCCCGAGCCCGGCCAGATACGGCCCAGCATGATGGTGCCGCCCGAATTGGCCACGGCCGAGGCGATGCCGATCAGCACGCCGATGCCGCTGCCCACGCCCCAGTGATGTCCCACGTGGATCTTCGCGCATGAACACGAGCTGGAGCACAGCAAGAACCAGCGCCACCGCGCCGATCACCTTGCGCAGGCGATGGTCGGGCATGCCGGAGATCATCCACACGCCGAGGACAATGCCCACGAGCGCGGTGGGCAAGATGAGCCGGAGCTGGCGCCCGTCCCACTGGCGCCAGTAGTAGTGGAGGACGAAGGGGTCGGCGAGGTTGAGCATGAAGCCGGTGAGCCCGAGGGCGGACTGGGCGGGCAGGGGCCAGGCTCAAGACCGGGGTGAGCGCGAGCCCGATGCCGCCACCCACGCTGGCGCGGAGAAAGCCGGTCACGAAGGCGGCGAGCGCGGCCGCCGCGGCCAGGGTGGCGAGCGACGGCTCGGGCACTATCGCTCGAGGCGAAGCACGGCGAGAGCTGTGCGCGCCCACTCGCTGTCGAGGGTGGGCACGGGAGCGTAGGTGAGCCCGCCGACGATGCGGGCGCCCTGCTCGTAATCTGCGGCCGCGTCCTCGAGGACGTCGTCGACGACCAACTCGAAGCGCACGAGCTCGCCCACGACGAGGGGTGGGGTGCGGGCGCGGCACTTGATGTACATCGTCAGCTCGGGCTCGGCGATGATGAGGGTGGCCGCAGGCCGCGCCTCGAGATTTCTGCGGGCGCTGCTCCGCGCCGCGATGGCCAGGCGAATGACGGCAGGACTCACCGCGAGCAGCTCCAGGTAGGAGCAGAGCATGGGGTGAGGTCGGCCGCGATCGTCCAGGGTCACGAGGGGCAGGGCGCGGCCGAGGAGGCGTCGGGAGATCTCTCTGGGAGAGCCGCTCCTCGAGCGGTGCGGGCAGGAGGGCGCCGAGACTTCTCGTCATACGGTCACCACGAGGCCGTCGTGCGCGCGCTCGAAGCGCGCTTCGGCCTCCCGGGCCAGCATGTCCCGGCCCATGTGGGTGAGGATGATCCGTCGCGCGCCCAGCCGCGCCGCCTGCGCATCCACCGTCGTGTAGTCGAGGTGGAACTTCACCGGCTTGTCGAAGGTGTACGCCTCGCACACGAAGAGATCGGCGCCCCGCGCGGCGTCGATCAGGCTGTCCGTCCATTCCGTGTCGCCGGAGTAGGCGATGATCCGGCCGCCGTACTCGACGCGCAGGGCGAAGGGCGGTGCCCCGCTCGCGTGAACGACCGGGCAGGCCGTGACCGTGGCGGGGCCCACGCGCACAGCTTGACCTTCGACCAGCTCGACGAACTCCACGCTGAACTTCCGCTGGATGGAGGTGGATCCGGGGAAGAAGACCTCCATGGCTGCCTCCACGCGAGCGCGCACCCCGGGTGGGCCGGCGATGAGAAGCGGCCGCGTACGCCGTGAGAACTGGGCGTCGAGGATCAGGAACGGCACGCCGCCGAAGTGATCGCCGTGAAGGTGGCTCAGGAGCACAGCCCCCACCTCTCCCGGGTCCACGCCGTGGCGCTTCATGCCGATCAGCGACGAGGTGCCGCAGTCGATGAGCACGGCCGCGTCGGCGCCCGAGAGGTGCAGGCAGGTCTGCAGCCGGCCACCAGTGCCGAAGGCGTCGCCCGAGCCCACGAAGCGGAGGGCGACGGTCATCTGGCGAGATTCGTGGCGAGAAAGGCGCGCACCTGCTTCTCCGCGTCCTCGTGGGCGCGCGGGTCGTAGTCGACGGTGGCGCCGCGGCCGCCGCGGGCATCGGCCACGATGGTGAGCCGCCTCACCTCGGCTCCGTCGAAATGATGCCGCGCATTCGGATAGACGACCGCGGTCACCGACCGCCCCGCCGCGGTGGCCGACTTGGCCAGCGCCTCGCACGGCGCGGCGGGCGCCCAGTCGTCCTTGGCGCCCAGGAGCATGAGAATGGGGGTGGAGCCCGGCAGCTTCGTGAAGCCGCCGCAGCTCGGATGAGAACATGATGAAGGCGCGGATAGAGACGTCGGGATGCTGGCGCTCCGTGCTGGCCGAGGTGAGGAGCGTCCAGCCACCGTGCGAGTAGCCGATGGCCGCGATGCGGCCCGCATCGATCTGGGGCAGCGTCTTGAGATACGCGGCCGCGGCGAAGACGTCGGGTGCGCGCATGCGCCCGGTGAGCTCCGCCGAGCCCGCGCACAGTCGCTTGAGCCCGCGCCCGCCAAAGCTGTCCAGCATGAAGGCCGCGTAGCCCTCGTGGCGAAGCCACACCGCCCATTCCTTGACGTTGGGGCTGATGCCGCCGCAGCCGTGCATGAGAATGACGGCGGGAAAGGGTCCGGTGCCGCGGGGCGTGTAGAGCTCGGCGGTGAGCGAGGCGGGGGCGGGAGAGGTCACGGCGACCGCGTGCCCGTCGGCGTGAGCGGGTACGGGGCGGAGCGTCGACAGCAGCACCGCGAGGATCACCACGCCCGACATCGCTCGTCCCTGTCTCACGGGGGCGAGTATAGACCTCGGTTGCTCTCCCCGCCAAGGTCCGGTAAGGTCGGAACAGCATGCACTTGCTCGCTCCTTCCGCCCTCGTCTCCCGCTGCTGATGCGCGCCCTCGTCATCGGAGCTTCCGGTCAGGTCGGAGCCGCCCTGCTCCACGTGCTGCGCGCGCGCGGGCACGAGGCCCACGGCACCCACGCCCAGCACGCCGTGCCGGGGCTCGATCATCTCGACCTGACCGATCACGCCGCGGTCGATCGCGCCGTCGATCGGGCGCGACCGGACTGGATCTTCTGCCCGGCGGGCCTGTCCTTCGTGGACTACTGCGAGGATCATCCCGACCAGGCCATGGCCGCCAATCGCGATGGGCCGGCCGCGGCGGCGCGCGCCGCCGAGCGGGTGGGGGCGGGCTTCGTCTACTACTCGACCGACTATGTCTTCGACGGCAAGGGCGGCCCCTTCGGCGAGGACGACCCGCCGCGGCCCCTCTGCGTCTATGGCCGGAGCAAGCACGAGGGCGAGCAGGCGGTGCTGGCGGCGTGCCGCCGCGCCGTGATCGTCCGGCCGAGCGTGGTCTACGGCCCCGAGCGCCAGGAGAAGAACTTCGTCTACCAGCTCATCCGCGCCGCGCGGGCGGGCCAGGCATTCCGCCTCGCCGTGGACCAGAAGGCGAGCCCGTCCTACAATCCCGACGTCGCCGCGGCCAGTGTGGAGCTGGCCGAGGGCGATCTCCACGGCATCTGGCACATCGCAGGGCCCGAAGTGCTCGATCGCTACGATTTTGCCCAGCGCATCTCCCGGGAGTTCAGCCTGGACACCTCCCGATTCACCGCCACCACCACGGCCGCGCTCGCGCAGAAGGCGCCCCGGCCTCTCGACGGCGGGCTCAGGGTGGCCAAGGCGCAGGCGCGGCTCACCACGCGGCTCCGAGGTCCCGACGAAGGCCTGCATGCCATGCGCGAAGCCGGGGCGGGCGTTGACCCACCCCGTAACATGAAGTAGAGTGAGCGCTTGGCTGTCGTCCTGGGACGGTGACCGTAGCTCAACTAGGTTAGAGCACTGGCCTGTGGCGCCAGGGGTTGAGGGTTCGATTCCCTTCGGTCACCCCAAACTTCGGACTCGGTCGGGCACGGTGCGCGCCCATAGCTCAGCTGGATAGAGCGTTAGCCTCCGGAGCTAAAGGTCAGAGGTTCGAATCCTCTTGGGCGCACCATTTCTCGCGGTGACGTCGCGTCGTTGGTGGTGGCACCCGCACACGCGGGCCGTTAGCTCAGTTGGTAGAGCAGCTGACTCTTAATCAGCGGGTCCAAGGTTCGAGTCCTTGACGGCCCACCAATCACGACGGGCACTTCCAGAGCATCGGGAGTGCCCGTTGTCGTTCCGGTGCTAGTCACGGTGCTACTCCGCTCCGGCCAATGGCGCGGTCTCGATCAGTTTTGCGCGGGTCACAGAGTTTGCTTTCTTGGACCCTGAATAAGCCGAGCTATCTGCGTGTCCGGGGTTTTCCCGGGGTGGCGCGGCGCTTTCAGGTTGTCGGCATCACCGGCGATGGCATCCGCGTGGTGGACGACTACGCCCACAACGCCGAGAAGCTGCGAGCGGCCATCAGCGCCGCGCAGGCGGGCGCGGAGCGCGTGGTGGCAGTGTTCCAGCCCCACGGTTTCGGCCCGGCGCGCTTTCTCCGACCCGAGCTCCGCGAGCTGCTGCCCCCGCTTGCTGCGACCCCAGTACAGCTTCTGCTACGCGGAGATCTTCTACGCCGGTGGAACGGTCGCGCGGGACGTGTCGAGGCTCGATGCTCGCCGACGATCTCCCGCCGGCCGTCGCGTGCGGCCATGCGCCTGATCACGCCTCGGTGGTCGCGTGGGTGACGGCGACCGCGCGCCCTGGCGACACTGCGCTGATCATGGGTGCGCGCGATCCCGCGCTCCCCGCGTTGGCCCGCTCTATTCTCGCCGCCCTCGAGTCGCTCAAGGCCCGAGCCGGCGCGCCCGGTACGCCACCGGATCGCTCGCCGCGGACCCGCTGACCTCGGATCAGCCGGGGAGCGGCACGAAGATCGACACGCGCGGCTCCGGGCCGATCTCGCGCGTGACGTGACCCTGGCCAGTGAGGTCCTCGGCGATGAGGATGTCGCCGGGGCCAAGCCGCCGAACGGTGCCGTCGCCAATCTCGATGTCCACCGCGCCCGATAGCGTGAACACCGCGGCTCGACCGGGCGCATGATGCCAGGGGTTGGATCGCGACGCCTCGAACCGGCGGATGGTGATTCCGCTCCCGGGAATCAGCTCGGCGCTCTCGGAGCGGTCGCCCCGCGATTCGAAGCGCGGATGGATCTCTTCAAAGTGAGACTTGCCGTCGGATCCCGTGTAGATGCGAATGATGGCCATGTGATCTCCGATCTCGACGTGTCGCCTGGTCCTACGCGACGCCACTCACCTCGTATCATCCCAGATAGCGCCCGAGGTCGATCACCGGAATCTTGGCGACGAGATAGGCCCCGCGGTGGCTTGTCGCTGTCCAGTGAAAATGTCACCGCTAACTGTTCAGTGAAAATGTCACCCCGGCCAGGTGCGGTAGAGCTCGTGACTGTGACGCGAGAAGCCCTTGCGCCAGGGATGCGCCCGTGTCGGGCGCGCGGCGGGGCGCGCCGTCGCGATGCGTCGGGGGCGTTGAGCGCGAAAATCGTCGGTGTTTCGGCCGCTACCCCCATAGTGGCCCCCGGCGCCGCGCGCGGCAGCGAGGCACGAGGGCGCCGGGTCGCGGCGCGCTGGCCGCGCCGGGGCCGCAGGACGAAGGCGGGCGCGGACTCTGGCTGGGTGGCTGAGCACGTGGGCGTCGTGGAGCACGACGAGGCGGCCGTCGAGCAGTTCGCGGAGCTCGACGCGCAGGCCGGCCCAGCTGCGGCGGCGCGGGCCCGGCGGGGCAGTTGCAGTCCGCGCAGGCCGAGCGCGCACGGTGTTGTCGGCGGCCGACGCGGCGGGTGATAGCGGCAGCCGAGGAGCAGCGGCAGGTCCCGCGGGGCCGACCGCCACGCGGGCTGTGGGCGCGCCGGGGGCCGGGCGAAGCGCCGGTTGTGAGTCGGCGCGGAACGCGGGCAGGAAGGCGTTGGCGGCCTCGAGCGTGGCGATGCCGCGCAAGCGCAGCTCGCTGACGAGGCGATCCTGCAGGGTGCGCCAGAGGCGCTCGATGCGGCCCTTGGCCTGGGGCGAGCCGGCGGCGATGAAGCCGATGCCGAGGCTCTGCGAGCATCGCGGCCGAAGTGGGTCGGGTCTTGGGCCCCGCGCAGCTGTTCCGCGAGCGTCCAGTGGGCGTCGTTGCGCGACGAAGACGTTGAGGCGATCGCCGTAGAGCGCCAGCGGCAGGCCGTAGTCGGTGGCCGAGCTGGCGCGAGCAGCGTGGCGTAGCCGTGCAGATCTTCGGTGGGGCGGAAGTGCAGGGCCAGCACGGTGCCGGTGGCGTCATCGATGGCGCCGTGCAGGTCATCAGCAGGGCCGCGGCCCTCGAGCCAGGCGAAGGGGCTGGCGTCGAGCTGCACCAGTGCACCCATGCGGGCGCGGGCGCTCGCGCGCGGGCGCGATACTGCCGGGGCCGGCGGCGGTGCTTGGCGGGCCGCCCCAGGCGCCGGCGCAGGCGGCGGACCGTGGCGCGGCTGAGCGCCAGCCCCTCGACCTCCTGCAGCTTCTCCGTGGCATGGCAGTCATTGAAGTCCCGGTACGGTCGTGGTCAGCAGCGTCGCCACCCGCTGCCGCAGCCGCCGCAGCCAGCTGCCGCGGCGAGGGCGGCCCCGGCTGCGGTGCAGCAGGCCCTCGGCGCCGCGCGCCTCGAAGCGGCGCTTGAGGCGCCACACCTGCCGCACGCGTCACGCGCCAACGCGGTGGCGACCTCGCGCTCCGTCACCCGCTTCGCCACCAAGGCTTTGAGCAACCCGATCCGCGGCGCTTCCTTCCGGCTCATCGTGAGTGTCTCCCATGGCGTTCATGGGGTGACACTTTCACGGAACAGTTACGGGGTGACATTTTCATAGACCAACAGCAGCGCCCCGGTGGCTTGACAACGGCGTGCCCGGGCGTAGCGTGCGGCCACGCGGTGGTGCGCGACGCACCCCGGCTCCCGTCCCGACTGAGGAGGAGGTCGCGATGATGACCCACAAGCTCATCTCGGCCGATTCCCACATCGTCGAGCCACCGGACCTGTACACCAAGCGGATCGAGCCGCGGTTCCGAGACCGAGCGCCGCGCCTGGAACGTCTGGAGACGCCCGCCGGCCGCAAGTTCGACGCCTGGGTCATCGACGGTCAGGCCGCCGGCACCCTGGGCGCGCGTGATCCAGGCCGGGCAGCGGTTCGAGGATCCCTCGCAGATCGACTTCCTGGGCACCTGGGAGGACGTTCGGCTCGGCGCCTACGATCCGCAGGTGATGGTCAAGGAGAACGAGATCGACGGAGTGTGGGGGCGTGCTTGCAGCCGAGCCAGGGCCTGTTCTGGTACCGCATCCCGGACAGCGCGATGCTCTCGGCCATCAGCCGCGTCTACAACGATTGGATCGCAGAGTTCTGCAAGCCCTTCCCGGATCGGCTCAAGGGCATTGCCATGCTCAACGTGGATGACGTCGAGGAGGCCTCGCAGGAGCTCGAGCGCTGCGCTAGGCTCGGGCTGGTCGGCGCCTTCATCCCGGTCGCCCCGCTGGCCGATCGCCCTATCGCCACCCGATCTACGACCGCCTGTGGTGGACTGCGCAGGACCTGGGCCTCCCGCTCTTGCTGCACATCGGCACGCCCCGCGGCGGCGTCCGGGCTGCGAGTTCACCATGGACCTCGGCGAGCTCACCGGGGCCGGGCGATCCACCACCGACTACTGGGTGCGGTACTCGCTGAGCGCGATGATCTTCGCGGGTGTCTTCGATCGCTATCCGAAGCTCCGGGTCGGCTCGGTCGAGCACGAGGCCGCGTGGATCCCTCACTGGCTGAAGCAGATGGACTTCACGTACCGGGAGCGGCCGGTGTTCACGAAGGGCTGGAAGTCGAAAGAGGGACTCCTGCCCAGCGACTACTGGCGCCGCAACATGTTCGTGGAGTTCATGGAGGACGATCTCGGCGTGCAGCTCCGCGACGTCATCGGCGTCGACACCATGCTGTGGGGCAGCGACTTCCCCACGCCGAGTCGACGTGGCCCAAGTCGCGAGACTTCCTGGACCGCATGTTCGACGGGGTGCCCGAGTCGGACCTGCGCAAGATCACGGCGGAAAACGCCGCGCGGCTTTCGGCTTCGACCTGAACTAGACGGGTGATCGGGGTCCGCGCGGGATGCGCGACGGCTTCGTGCCGGTGACCACGGCGTCCGAGCTCTCGCCGGGAACGATGAAGTGGGTCGTCATCGATCGGGAGCGGGTGCTGATCGCCAACGTCGCGGGTGTCTACTACGCCCTTCGCGACACCTGCGGCCACCGCGGGGCGCCGCTCTCGCGGGGCAAGCTCGCGGGCCACGAGATCGAGTGCCCGCTCCACTTCGCCCGCTTCGACGTCCGCACCGGCAAGCTCGCGAGCGGCCCTGCGTCGGCCGACGTGGTCACCTACGAAGTGCGGGTGGAGCAGGACACCGTGTATGTGAGGCGGTAGGTAGCTTGACTGCCCCCGACGCCGGGGGCATCATCCGGGGCACCGCGCGAGCAGTCGCATCCTCAACCGAGGAGGGTCCGCCATGAAAGATGGGCTCCGGTTCGTCGACTCCGACATGCACGTGATGGAGCCGCCCGATCTCTTCGAGCGCTACCTGGACCCGAAGTTCAAGCACCGCGTGACCGTGCAGGTCGGAAGCGACGGGCGGCCCAAGCGCGGCCCCTCGGGGCTGACGCTGATCGATGGGCTCCCCACCTCCGACATGGACCTCCAGCAGTACCGCAAGCGCGTGCGCCGCGGCGACACGCAGAGCACGCAGCTCCTGTCGGGCTCGCGGATCTTCGACACGGGCCGGCTCGACTTCGCCGTTGCGCGCGACTATGACCCCGAGGCCCAGGTGATGGGCATGGCGATGGAAGGGATCGACATCGCCGTGCTCTACCCGACGGCGGGGCTGGCCCTCATCGCCCGCGACAATCTCGACCCGCCGCTCTCGCTGGCCCTCTGCCAGGCGCACAACAACTGGATCCACGAGTTCTGCAGCTACAGTCCCGACCGCTTGAAGTTCGTGGCGATGTTGCCCGTGCACGACGTTCACCTGGCCTGCCGCGAGCTCGTGCGGTGCGTGCAGGAGCTGGGGGCCGTCGGCTCCTTCATCCGCCCGAACCTCGTGAACGACCGCTACTGGCACTCGAACTACTGGGACCCGCTCTACACGGTGCACGAGGAGCTCGGCGTCACCTGGGGCTTCCACGAGGGCGTCAGCGCGCTCTACTCGCGGATGATTCCGCTCTTCGGCGAAAACCGCTTCTACCGCCACGTGGCGAGCCACTGGATCGAGATGCAGCAGGCCCTGATCGCGATGATCATCGGGGGCGTGTTCGAGTTTCATCCGAAGCTGCGCGTGGGCTTCCTCGAGGCGCAGAACTCCTGGGTGCCCGGGCTGCTGACGCGGATCGAATGGGACTACCCGCAGTACCGCGACTCCCACGCGCCCTACCTCACCCTCACGCCCAAGGAGTATTTCCGACGCAACTGCTGGGCCGCCGTGGAGGGCAGCGAGCCCGAGATCGAGGCGACGGCCGGACTCATCGGCGCCGACCGCATGTGCGTGTCGACGGACTACCCGCACTTCGACTCGAACTTTCCCCACGTCTCGGAGAACCTGCTCAAGAACGTCCCGCGCGAGATCGCCGCGCAGATCCTTGCGGGGGTGCGCACCTCTACGGCTTCACCGAGGCGGACTTCAAGAAGGCGGATGCCGCCGCGGCCAAGCAGCAGGCGAGAGCGACCAGCTAGGCGGTTGACCGCGCGCAACTTCCGGCAAGGCGTGCGGTGGCCGAACGGGAATCGGCGGGAGAGCCGCCCAACATCGAGCCACCGGCGGCGGTGGCCAACGCCGTGGCGGCGGCGACAGGATTACGCATCACGTCCTTGCCCATCACCGCGGAGAAGATCGCGCTGGGCTTGGTGGATGCCAGAGCGGGTGGGGCCTGAGTTCCCATGAGCTGACGGGACGGCCTCATGGCGCTCCGCACTGGACTCCTCATCCTGCCGGCATACGAGCCGGCCCGGCTGGCCGACCTGGCCGCGCTGGCCGAGGACACGGGCTACGACGATTTCTGGCTCGCCGATGAGCGCTTCTTCCGCGAGGTCTACGCCTGCCTGGCGCTCTGCGCGCTGCGCACGCACCGCATTCGCCTCGGGCCCTGCGTGACCGACCCCTACTCGCGCCATCCGGCGCTCACGGCCATGGCCATGGCCACCCTGGACGGAATTTCCAATCAGCGCGCCGTGCTCGGGCTCGGCGCCGGCGTGAGCGGGTTTCGCGAGCTGGGCGTGGATCCGAGCCGGTCGGCCGTGGCCATCCGCGAAGCGGTAGAGCTGATCCGCCGGCTTCTCGCCGGGGAAACGGTGACGGCGCAGGGTCGCGTGGTCAGCTTCACCGATGGCCGGCTCGACTTCGCTCCGCCCCGCGCCGACCTGCCCATCTACGTCGCTTCGCAGCGGGCGGGGGATGCCGAGTGGCGGGGCGGGTGGCGGACGGCGCCATCATGCAGGGTGCGCTGGCGGACCCGCTCGTGCGGTTCTTCCGCGAGACCGTCCACGACGCAGCCCGACAGGCAGGGCGCGATCCCGCCCGCGTCGCACTGGTGGCGCGCCTCAACGTCTGCGTCGCCGACGACCGGCCGGCCGCCCGCAATGTCATGCGCCCGAGCATCGTGCGCAGCCTCAGCGCGCAACGACCCGACTTCTTTACCTTTGCCACGGCGGGCTTGAGGCTGCCCGCCGGACTTCGGGAGAAGGTGCTGGCGCTGCCCTACACGCACGACCCCACTCCGCTTCGCGCGCTGGCTCCCGAAGTGCCCGACGAGTTCGTAGACGCGGTGACGCTCACGGGGCCGCCCGACGCGATCGCCCCCGAGGTGGTCCGCCTCGCCGAGAGCGGCATCGCCGAGATCATGGTGTACCCGCTGGCCCTGGATGGGCGGATCGAGACGACCATCGAGCGCTTCCAGAGCGAGGTCATGCCGCGCGTGCGTGCGGAGCTCGGATGAGCGCGACCGTGCACATGCACGGCAACCTCCGGCGGTTCTTGCCCGAGGTCAGGACCGCACGACCATGGAGGTGGCGCCGGCGGTCACGATCGAGGCCTTCTCACCGCGCTCGGGGCCGAATGCGACACGTGGTTGGTCGCCGTCAACGGGGCTGCCTGCGAGAAGACTCGTGTCCTGCAGGATGGCGACCTGCTGAACTGTTTCGAACCTGTCGCCGGTGGATGAGGGAGCGTGCGATGAAAGTGCGGTACGTGATCACGACGTTGAAGAAGGGGGTGGATCCCGCGGCCTATGAGAAGTGGGTGCGCGAGTACGACTACAAGGTGGCGAAGAGCCTGCCGAGCATCGTGAGCTACACCACGCACCGGATCGAGGGCCCATCAACGGGGCCGAGAATGCGGGCTGGCAGTACATCGAGCGGATCGAGATTCGCGACACCGAGCAGTATCAGAAGGACCTCGCCTCACCGGCGGGACAGGAGCTGATCCGCCAGCTCTACGAGCACTACCTCGAGCGGCCGAAGAATATCTTCTTCTTGACGGAAACGATCGACGAGTGATCCGGAGGCACGAACCGGGAGGGGCACATGAGACTCGAGGGAAGGTCGCGCTGATCAGCGGCGGCGCGCGGGGAATGGGCGCCGAAGCAGGGCGCCTGTTCGCGAAGGAAGGCGCGAAGGTGGTGCTCGGCGATGTGCTGGAGACCGAGGGTAAGACCACGGTGGAGGAGATCCGCGCGGCGGGCGGGGAAGCGACGTTCGTCCGCCTCGACGTCACCAGCGAGTCCGACTGGGCGGGCGCGGTGACGGAGGCCGAACGCTGGTATGGGAAGCTCGATGTCCTCGTCAACAACGCGGGCATCGGCGGGGGCAACCGGATCGAGGACACCACCCTCGCCGACTGGGAGCGGATCATGGCCGTCAACTCCACCGGCGTCTTTCTCGGCACGCGCGCGGTGATCCCCGCCATGCGACGGGCCGGTGGCGGCTCCATCGTCAACATCTCGTCCCAGCTCGGCCTCGTGGGCACGGACAACTCGAGCCCGCAATACCAGGCGTCCAAGGGCGCGGTGCGTCTCCTCACCAAGGCCACGGCCATCCAGTACGCGAAGGACGGTATCCGGGCCAACTCCGTTCATCCGGGACCCATCGTGACGGCCATGACGGAGCGGCGGCGCGCGGATCCCGAGACAGTATCGCCTGACCGTCTCGCGCATTCCCCTCGGGCGCTACGGGCAGCCCCTGGAGGTCGCGCTGGGCGTGCTGTACCTCGCCTCCGACGAGGCGTCGTTCGTCACCGGGAGCGAGCTGGTCATCGACGGCGGCTGGACGGCCCAGTAGCGACGTGCCGCAGGAGCGCGTGCGGGAATCAGCGTGCGCCCGCCAGCTCGCTGGCTCCCGTCGGGTGGACGTTGCCGTCAGCTCCGGCCCTGCTGGCGGAGCCGCGGGTCGAGCCCGCGGCGCAAACCGTCTCCGAGCAGGTTGAAGGCGAGGACAGTGACGAAGATGGCCGTCCCCGGCGCGAAGGACAGCCAGGGCGCCTGCTGCATGTATTGGTAGCCGCCCTTGAGCATCGACCCCCAGCTCGCGGTGGGAGGCTCGATGCCAAGACCGAGGAAGCTGAGGGCGGCCTCGACGACGATGGCCGACGCCACGAGCAGCGACGTCTGCACGATGATCGGCGCGGTCACGTTCGGCCAGATGTGGCGGAGCATGAGTCGCCCTGGCCCGGCGCCGAGCGCCCGCGCCGCCACGACGAAGTCGCGCTCGCGCACGGACAGCGTCTGCCCGCGCACGAGCCTGGCAAAGATCGGCGTGAACACGACGCCGATGGCCAGCATGGCGTTGGTGAGCCCCGGCCCCAGGCTGGCCGCGATGGCCAGCGCCAGCACGAGGGTGGGAAACGACCACAACGCGTCGACGAGGAGCACGAGCGTGTCGTCGATCCACCCCCGTGGTAGCCGGCGAGCAGTCCGATGGACAGGCCCGCGATGAGCGCGAATCCCACCGAGACCACGCCGGCCTGCACGGACGTGCGCGTCCCGTAGATGATGCGGCTCAGCACGTCCCGGCCGAGCTGGTCGGTGCCGAGCCAGTGGGCGAGAGCGGGCGCGGTGAGGACGCCCGCCGGCTGAGGCTGATTGGGATTGTAGGGCGCGATGACGTCGGCGCTCAGGGCAACGAAGAGCACGAGGGCGACCACCAACAGCCCGAACCCCGCTCCGCGGGTCTGCAACGCCCTCGCCAGGATCGCGCGCATCCAGCCCACGATCGGTTCCTCCATTACCGGTAGCGGATCCGCGGATCCAGGAGAGCGTACAGAAAATCGGTGAGCAGATTGGCCAGCAGCACGGCCAAGGCCAGGATGAGCACCACTCCTTGCAGCATGGGGAAATCCCGGAAGAAGATGGAATCGGCGGCCAGGCGCCCGAGGCCGGGGAGCGCGAAGATGGTCTCCACGACGACCGCGCCGCCGAACAGTCGACCCATCTGAAGCCCGATGACGGTGACGACGGGAATCAGCGCGTTCTTCAGCGCGTGCCGTCCGACCACGAGCGCCTCCCGGAGCCCCTTGGCCCTGGCCACTCTGATGTAGTCCTGTTGCAGGACCTCCGAGGAGCGCGGATCGGAGCTGACGCATCACCACCGCCGCCAGGGCCATACCCAGCGCGAGCGCGGGCAGGAGCATGGACTGAAAGCTGGGCCACAGCCCCTGCGAGATCGGCACGTAACCGGAGGGGGCAACACCTTCAGCCACACGGAGAAGACGTAGATGAGCATGATGCCCAGCCAGAAATCCGGGATCGCGACTCCGCTCATGGCCAGGACCGTGCCCGCCTTGTCGGCCATCGAGTTTGGGCGGACGGCGGAGACGATCCCGACGGGCACCGCGATGAGCAGGGCGATCGCCATCGCCATTGCCGTGAGCTGAAGCGTCACGGGAAAGCGCGCGAGCAGTCCCTCGAGCGCCGGCTCTCGCGTCCGGATGGATCGACCGAAGTCGCCTCGCAGCACCCGGCCCAGCCACTTCGCGTACTGCATCGGAATCGGCTGGTCGAGTCCGAGCTCCTTGCGCATGGTCTCGTACATCACCCGGTCGCGCATGTTGGCCTCGCCGATGTACGCCAGCGCGGGATCGCCAGGCAGGAGCAGGGCGACCGAGAAGGTCACCAGCGTGACCAGGAAGAGCAGGGGCACGATGTAGACGAGCCGACGCGCGAGATACTCGATCACGTCTCCCCCTTGGCGCCGCGGTGAGTCGCCGGCCGCTCTCCATCGGGAGCGGCCCAAACGTCCCCGATTGTGTGCCGAACCGCCCGCGAATGCACGCGGCGAGCGACGTGGGTTGCGGAGCAGCCCATCCAGGCGCTAGGATGGCGGCGCGACGACGCCACTGATGCGCGCGGCCTCCCGCGCATGAGGAGAAACGACATGCCCAGCGATGCTCTGCGGGACGCCTATCAGCGCGACGGGTTCATCGTGGTGCCCGACCTTCTCGGAGCCGCGGAGGTCGCGGAGCTGCGCGAGATCATCGCCGAGCTGGTGGCCGGCGCCGCCGCCGTCGACGCCCACACCGCGGTGTACGACCTCGAGCCTGGGCACACCCGAGCGGAGCCGAAGGTCCGGCGCATCAAGTCGCCCCACAAGGTGCATCCGGCGTTCGACGCCGTCGTGCGCCGCCGCGAGGTGATGGAGGTGCTCACGCTGCTGCTCGGCCCCGCCATGCGCCTGCACAACTCGAAGCTCAACATGAAGGCCGCCCGATACGGATCCCCGGTCGAGTGGCACCAGGACTGGGCCTTCTATCCGCACACGAACGACGACATCCTCGCCGTGGGCGTGATGCTCGACGACATGGATCTGGACAACGGCCCCCTGCTCGTGACGCCGGGCACCCATAAAGGACCGGTCTGGAACCACCACGGCGACGACGGGCGCTTCTGCGGCGTGATCGATCCCGCCCTGATCCCGACCGAGATCGCGAACGCGGTGCCCCTGATCGGGCGCGCCGGCAGCATGTCGTTCCATCACGTGCGGTCGTTGCACGGCTCTGCGCTCAACAGATCCGATCGCAACCGCAACCTGCTCCTCTACGGAATCGCGGCGGCGGACGCCTGGCCGCTCGTCGGCGTCGAGGGATTTCGCCGAGTTCAATCGGGCGCTGCTGAGCGGCGAGCCGACGCTCGAGCCGCGAATGATGGCCCTGCCCGTGCGCCTGCCACTGCCCCCGCCGCGCACGAGGATCGATCTACGAGAACCAGACGGGCGGCTCCCGTTTCTACTTCGAGAAGGCGGACGGGCGATGAACGAGAACGCGAACCTTCCGCCGGTCAGCCGTCGCTCGTTCCTCGCCGGCGTCAGGGGCGCCGCCGCCGCGCTCGTGACCTCGGGCGCGCCCGCCGCGCTGGCCCAGCCCGCGGGCGCCATCAAGCGCGGCGGCACCTTTGTCGAGTCGATCAACTGGACGTACCCGAGCCTCGATTCCCACCTCTCGAGCCAGCCGTTCATGGCGGGCTTCGAGGCCATGTACAACACGCTGGTGCGCTTCGAGCTGGCGGACCCGAAGACCGGCGAGCAGAAAGTCGTCGGCGACCTCGCTGAGTCGTGGGAGCAGCCCGACACCGAAGACGATGGTCTTCAAGCTCCGGCGAGGTGTGACCTTCCACGACGGCAGCAGCTTCGACGCCGAGGTGGCCGCGTGGAACATGCTGCGGGTCCGCGATCACCCGAAGTCGCAGTGGAAGACACAGCTCGCCGTGCTGGAGACCGCGGAGGCGCTCAACAAGAGCACCCTCCGGCTCCGGCTCAAGACGCCGAGCCCGGGATTCCTCCGGAGCCTCGCCTACGCCTCCGGCGCGCGCGTCTACATGAACTCCAAGGCGGCGGTGGACAAGCTCGGCGAGGACGGATTCGCGCGGAGCCCGGTCGGAACCGGGCCGTTCAGGTTCAAGCAGTGGGTAACCGACGACCGGCTGATCCTGGAGCGCAACCCGAACTACTTCGAGACCGGCGCCGACGGCAAGCCGCTCCCGTACCTCGACGGCTTCGTCGGCCGCTTCGTCCCCGATCCCACCGTGGCGCTGGTCGACATGCGGGCGGGCGCCGTGCAGCTCGTGGAGTGGTTGCCCACCAAGGACGCCGCCGCCGTGAAGGCCGATCCCAACCTGGTGCTGTACGAGCTTCCCTGGGCGGGCCAGAACTACTTCAAGGTGGGCTTCAACGCCAAGGCCTCCCCCTTCAATGACGTCCGGGTTCGGCAGGCGGCGCTCATGGGCATCGATCGGGCGGGAATGGCCAAGGCTCTCGGCTTCGGCGTCGGTGTTCCCCACTACTACCCGTTCTGGCTGCCGCGCACCCTCGGCTACGACGAGACCGTCACCAAGAACGAGTACAACCCGGCGAAGGTGAAGGAGCTGCTGACGGCCGCCGGCTATCCCAACGGCGTGTCCATCGAGCTCAAGGTGATCAGCCGCGAGCCCGAGAACACGATCGGCGAGTTCGCGCAACAGATGTGGTCGGCCGTCGGCATCAAGACCAAGCTCGTCAGCCTGGAGCGCCTGGCGTGGATCGACGCCGTCCGCGCCAACAACTTCCAGGCCGCCTTCTGGCGCGGCGTGTTCCAGACGGTGGTGGACCCCGACGTGCTCAAGACGCGCATCAAGTGCGGCGCCCCGGCGAACTGGGCGCAGGTCTGCGACCCCGACATCGACAAGCTGATGGACGAGGGCGGCGCGACCATGGATCCGAAGAAGCGCCACGAGATCTACCGGAACGTGCTGCGGCTCGTCCAGGAGCGCGCCTACATCGGCACGGGGATCGTGATGCCCCTGCTGATGGCCTATCGCAAGGAGGTGCAGGGCCTCCGCTTCAACTTCCAGGTGCCCAACGTCACGACCGCCTGGCTGGCGAAGTAGGCCGCATCCGCCAGCAAGAAGGTCGCTGCCCACCGGCGCACGCACCTGGTCATCGACGGCGGCTGGACGGCCCAGTAGCGACGTGCCGCAGGAGGGCGGGCGCGGTTCTCGCGGGAATCAGCGTGCGCCCGCCAGCTCGCTGGCTCCCGTCAGGTGGACGCCCCCGCCGGCGAGTCCACCACAGGCCCGTACTTGTCGGGGCGCCGGTCGCGGTAGTAGCCCCACAGCGAGCGTAGCGCGGGAAGCGTGGACAGGTCGACGTCGGCGAGGACGATGTCCTCCGCGGTGGCGCTGCCCTCCGCCAGCACCTCGCCCCGGGGCTCACGATCATGCTGTTGCCGTGATGGTCGCGCGGTGACCCGCCGACGTCCCGGCCCACTTTGTTGACGCCGCACACGTAGTAGACGTTGGTGATCGCGTGGGCGCGAAGCTCGACGTCCCAGAGGTAGCGGGCCATGCGGGTGGTGGCGGTGGGCACGAAGACGATCTCGGCCCCGCCGAGACCGAGCACCCGAGCCGCCTCGGGGAAGTGACGGTCGTAGCAGATCAGGATCCCGATGCGCGCGAACGGGGTGTCGAAGGTCGGGAACCCGAGATCGCCCGGCGTGAAGTAAAACTTCTCGTTGCCGCGTGGCTCGGCGCTCTGCAGACATCCATGAAGGGGATGCTGGACTTTCGGTACTTGCCCAGGCACCGCCCGTCTGGCCCGAGCACCGCCGCGGCGTTGAAGTAGCGCCCGTCGGGCGCCCGCTCGAATATCGGGGCGATGACGACGATGCCCAGCTCGCGGGCGAGCGCCCCCATGCGCTCGGTCGTCGGTCCCGGTACAGGCTCGGCCCAGTCGAAGTACTCCGGCTTCGTCTCCACGCAGAAGTACATGGTGTTGAACAGCTCCGGGCAGGCAGGCGATCTTGGCCCCGCGCGCCGCGGCCTCTCGCACAGGCGCTCGGCGCTGGCGACGTTGGCGGCCTCGATCCGCGTGGCCGATGAACTGCAGTCCGGCGATTCGCAACATGGGCGTCCCTTTCCCCTAGCCGCTCGTGACGGAAGGCAGGGCATGACCTGCTCCGCGAAGTCGCGGATCAGACGGAACTTGTCGTCGAAGTGGATGCTCATCCAGAACTGACGCGCCCCGGCCTCGATCGCGCGCTCGAGCTTCTTCACGCATTCGGCCGGGGTGCCCACGATGGCAAAGCGATCCGCGAGGTAGTCGACGAGCCCGAGCTCGGTGATGAGGCGGCAGTTGGCGCTGCCAGGGCGCGCGTGCTCACCGAACACGTAGCGCTCGGCCAGGGTGGCCATCTTCGGCAGCAGCTCGGGGCACGTGCTTGCCCTCGGTGGTGAAGCGGGTCAGGTGGTTGCCGGCCATCGCCAGCGAGGTCTTGATCTCCTCCACCGCCTCGGCATAGCTCGCCCCGAGGTTGACGTCGGGCCACCACCACAGGTCGATCTCCGCGGGGTCGCGCCCGGCCTCGCGCGCGCCGGCGTGCACCTGCGCGATAGAGTCGCGGACGATCTCGGGCGTGAGCCCGGTCCGGATCACCGCGCCGTCCGCGATCCCGGCCGGCCAGCCGCAGCGTCTTGGGGCCGGACGCGGCCAGGTAGATGGAACTCGAACCCGGGACCACGTGAAGGTCGCCGGCCGTCCATGGTACTCGGCACGGCCGTTCAGTCATGAGGCCACGGATCGCGAGGGCGTACTCGGAGAGCTCAGCGAGCGATACCGCCCTGGCGCCGATGGTATACGCGGCGCTGTCCCCGACCCGATGCCGATCAGCGTGCGCGCCCGGGGCCAGCTCGGCCAGGGTCGCCGCCGCGCGAAGCTGCGACCGCCGGATGTCGCGTGACCGGCGTGATGACCCTGCGGCCCGAACCGCACGCGGGCTGTCGCCGTGGCGCAGTGCGCGAGCGTCACGTACACGTCGCGACTGATCGACTGCGAGTCGGAGATCCCGAGCAGATCGTAGCCGTGCCGCTCCACCGCCTTCGCCCACTCCACCACCTCGGGGACGGGCGCGCTGGGCATGAAGTTCACCCCGAAGCCGATGCGCATCACAAAGATGTTCAGCCCACGCCGAGGTACGCGCGCTGCACGTGCTCGCTCGCCGCCACCTCGGCCGCCGGCCCCTCCAGCACCACGCGCCCCTGCTCCATGACGTACACGACGTGGGCGAGCGTGAAGGCCAGGCGCGCGTTCTGCTCGACGAGCAGGATCGTCACGCCGCGCCGGTTCACCTCGAGCAGGCGGCGGTACACCTCCTGCACGATGACCGGGGCCAGCCCTTGCGACATCTCGTCGGCCAGGATGAGCCGCGGCGCGGCCATCAGCGCGCGGCCGATGGCGAGCATCTGCTGCTCGCCGCCCGAGAGGCTCCCCGCCCGCTGGGCCTGCCGCTCGCGCAGGCGGGGAACGCCTCGAACACGCTCTCGAGCGTGCGCGTCACCCGCGCGCGTCCGAGCGGAGGTAGGCGCCGAGGCGCAGGTTCTCGAGCACGGTCATCTTGGCGAAGACGCGGCGGCCCTCGGGGATGTGGGCGATGCCGAGGGCGGCCACCTCGCGCTCGGCCAGCGCGTCGATGCGCGCGCCGCGGAAGCGGATGGTCCCCGCGCGGATGGGCTGCAGGCCGAGACGGCCTTGACGGAGGCTCGTCTTGCCGGCTCCGTTCGGGCCGACGATGGCGGTGATCGATCCCTCGGCGACCCGCAGCGTGGCGCCGTTGACCGCGCGCGCCTTGCCGTAGGCGACCTCGATCTGCTCGACGTCGAGCATCGCCGTCGCCGCCTCCGCCGCGCTCACCCCAGCTCCGCCACGCCGAGATAGGCGTCGACCACGCGCTGGTCGGCGGTGAGCCGGCCCGGCGCGCCGTCGTAGATCTTCTGGCCGAAGTGCAGCACCACCGCGCGGTCGCAGTAGCGGCTCACGATCCGCATGTTGTGCTCGACGAGCACGATGGTGCAGCGGCGGCGGATCACCGTGGACACGAGGTCCATCATGCGGGTCGACTCCTCGTGGGCGAGGCCGGCGGCCGGCTCGTCGAGGAGCAGCACCGTCGGGTCGGTGGCCAGCGCCACCGCCACGGTGAGGAGCTTCTGGATGCCGAGGGGCTGCTCGCCGGCGATGTCGTCGCGGTGGCTCGCGATGCCGAGGGCGTCGAGCAGCCGCTCGGCGCGCTCCTCGAGCTGGCGCTGCTCGCGGCGGTAGGCGGGCGTGCCGACGAGCCCGGCGAGGAAGCGGCCCGGGATGTGGCGGTGCAGCCCCTGCAGCACGTTGTCCAGCGCGGAGAGCTCGCTGAACAGCGTCACCTGCTGGAAGGTGCGGGCGATGCCGTGGCGGGCGCGGTCGTGGCTCGAGAGGTGGGTCACGTCGCGCCCGCCCAGCACGCACCTGGCCGCGCGTGGGCGGGAACGCCGCCCGCGACGATGTTGAACAGCGTGCTCTTGCCCGCGCCGTTGGGCCCGACGAGGCCGACCAGCTCGCCCTCGCCGACGGTGAAGCCGACGTCGTCGAGCGCGGTGAGCCCGCCGAACTGCTTGGTGATGCCGTGCACCTCGAGGACGGCTGCGTCATCGCTCGGCGCGCGGTGACCGGCGCCTTGGCGAGGCGCAGCCGGCGCGCCGCCCACGCCTCGCGCATGCGGGGCAGCTGGATCAGCCCGCCGGGCAGGGCCAGGATCACCACGAGCAGCACCAGCGCGTAGACGAGGCTCTTGTAGTAGCCGGCGGCGAAGAGCTGCTCGCCCAGCGCGGTGAGCAGCACCGAGCCGGCCAGCGGCCCCCAGAAGCTCCCAGCCCGCCGACCATGTTGAAGATCACGAGGTCGGTGGAGAAGAAGAACGTGAACACGAACGGGCTCACGAAGCGCAGGTAGTGGCAGTGGATCGCCCCCATGAGGCCGCAGAAGAAGCACGAGGCCACGAAGGCCAGCGTCTTGTGGCGGGCGGAGGCGATGCCCACGCTCTCGGCGAGGGCCTCGGTGTCGCGGGTGCGGAGCGCGAGGAGGGTGAAGCCGAAGCGCGTGGCGGCCAGGCGGTAGAGGAACAGCAGCGACACCACCGCGGCGGCGAGCACGACGTAGTAGAAGCCGAGGTGGCTGTTGAGCCGGACGCCCCAGATCGACGGCCGGGGACGTTGGCGATGCCCGCCGGCCCGCCGAAGGCGTCGACGGCGCGGAAGACCGCGTTCACCACCTCGGCGAAGGCGAACACGCTCAGGCTGAAGTAGATGCCGCGCAGCTTGAGGGTGACGAGGCCGAGGAGCCACGCGAATGCCGCGCGGCGACGAGCGCGCCGGCGAGGATGCCGAGCCACGGGGACACGCCGAGCTTGGTGGCGAGCAGCGCCGAGGTGTAGGCGCCGAGGGCGATGTAGCCGGCGTGGCCGAACGACAGGTACCCCATCCGCATGATGACGTACAGCGCCTCGGCGTAGACCGCGTTGATGAGCACCACGATGGCCACGTGCAGCACGTAGGGCTCGGCCAGGGGCGGCAGCGCCACCAGAGCGACGAGGAGGACGACGAGGGCGGCGGCCTTCACGCTCATGCGCGCCCGAGCAGCCCGGCCGGCCGCACGACGAGGACGGCGATCATCACCGCGAAGACGAGCCCGTAGGCCGCCTCAGCCCCGAACAGCACCCCGCCGACCGACTGCAGCACCCCGACGAGGAGGCCGGCCAGCACGGTGCCGGTGATGGACCCGAGGCCGCCCACGATGATGATGAGGAACGACATGAGGATCGGCTCGAGGCCCATGCCCGGGTTCAGCGAGTAGATCGGGGCGACGAAGGCGCCCGCGACGGCGGCGAGGACGAAGCCGAGGGCCACGCTGAGCGCGGCCACCCGGTTGGCGTTGACCCCGAGCATGCGGGCGGTCTCCTCGTCCTCCTCGATGGCCCGCATGGCGAGCCCGACCTTCGTGCGGTAGACGAGCAGGTACAGGCCGGCCACCAGCACCACGGCCACCCCGGCGGCGAGCAGCCGCTCGCGGGGCAGCCGCACCCCGAGGAACTGCACGATCCCCGAGACGTAGGTCGGCACCGTCTTCTCCTGGATGCCGAAGACGATCCACCCGACGGACTGGATCACCAGCGAGATGCCGACGCGAGGCCACCACGAGCTGCAGCCACTGCCCGCGCAGCGAGCGGAACACGCCGCGCTCGATGGCGAGGCCGAACAGGAGCGAGAGCACGACGATGGCGAGGAGGGTGGGGGCGAGCGGCAGGCCCCCGACCACGTGGAAGTAGAACACCGCCATCGCCCCCAGCATGTAGATCTCGCCGTGGGCGAAGTTGACGATGTGCAGGATGCCGTAGATCAGCGTGAGCCCGAGGGCCACGAGGATGTAGAGGATCCCCGTGAGCAGGCCGATGGCCAGCCCCTGCGCGAGCAGGGGGAGGTAGATCTCCACGCGCTAGTCGAACTTCCCCGTGCGCACGTCGAAGGGCTCCCACTTGCCGTCCTTCAGGATGGCCGCGGGAATCGGGAGCACGATCTGGCGCTTGGCCCCGTAGGTCTTCTCGCCTCCCCACGTCGCCGCCCCGAACGGGTGCTGGGGATACGTCGACTGGCCGAGGGCGTCGGCGACCTTCTTGGTGTCGAAGGTGCCCGTCTTCTGGATGACGTCGGCGACCCAGCGGGCGGCGGCGTAGGCCTCCCACAGCGTGCCCGGCGCGGCCTCGCCGTACTTCTTCTGGTGGCGCTCGGCGAGCTGCGCGTAGAGCTCCGTGGGCGGCTTGGCCCAGATGCGCAGGGCGATGATGTTGTCGCCGGCCTTGCCCGCGATGTCCGAGATGGCCTTGGCCTCGAGCACCGCCGTCGAGTTCAGGAAGTAGCCGGTGAAGCCCAGCTCGCGGGCCTGCTTGGCAATGAGGGCGATCGACCCGGTGGGCGAGCCGTCGGTCTCGATGAGGTCGGGCTTGTGGGCGATGAGCCGGAGCAGGGCGGGGCCGAAGTCCTTGGCGCCGCGCTCGTAGTACTCCTCGGCCACGAACGAGACGCCCTTGCCCTTGAGCGCCTCGACCTGCGCCTTGAGGACGCGCCCGTCGTTCTTGCCCAGCTCGTCGTTGGGGCCGAGGAAGGCCACGCGCTTGATGCCGAGCTTCTCGACGACCGACGCGGTGTACGTCTGGTAGAGCTGGTCCGAGGAGGCCATGATGCGGAACACCGTCGGGTTGTCGGCGTTGGTGATCTGGCGGCCGGCGGCGGCGAAGGCCAGGTCGAGGAAGCCCGTCTCCTTGATGATCGGCAGGATCGGCGGATGCACGCCCGCGCCGATGATGATCCCGTACTTCACGCCGTCGTTGTAGACGGCGCGGTTCATCGCGGCCACCGCCTTGCCGGGATCGTACACGGTGTCGTAGGTCACCACCTCGATCTTGTACTTGTCGCTGCCCACGGTGAGGGTGCCGATGTCCTCGGCGGCGAACTCCATGCCGCGCTGGACGCCGAGACCGAAGGCGGCGGCCGGCCCCGACACGGGCACGATGGCCCCCATCTTGAACGTCTTCTGGGCGTGGGCGTCCGGCGGCAGGCGCGAGACCGGCCAGGAGCGCGACGGCGGCGACGACGGTGATGACACGCGAGAGCCGGATCATGAAGGTCCTCCTTGGTGAGGGTGGCCGGGTGACGGGCCCGCTCGCTGCTGCGGGGGCGATCACCGGCGGCCCCGCCGGCGGAGCTCGTCGGTGGCGTGGCGGTCGACGGGCACGAGGTCGGTGAAGGTCCTGCCGACGTCGACTCCCACTAGCATCGTCTCCGCCATGTGCCCTCCTCGCGGCCGCGCCGCCTGCCGCGCGGTGACGCCCGAGCCTAGTGGGCGACGCTCGCCGGTGTCAAGCCGAGTGGCCTCCCGATTCGTGCGCAAAGACCCGAACCTTGCCGCTCGGCACGGCGGCCACCGGTTCTCGAGCGCGATCACCGCCTAGCCGGCGAAGGCCTTAGAAGGATCTGGTGCATCACGTTGAGCCATTGTGGTCTGCCTGAATAGTGAGCGACCGAAGCGAATCACGCCGAGTGTCTGCCAGCGTGTCACGCGAAGGGCGTCGAGACATGCTCTGGCCACGTCGGCGACCTTGTTTAGCGGTTGATCCTGCTATGCCCAAGTTCGATCGCGTGACCCAAAAGTCGCTCGCCTCAGGTCCCAGAGGATGAACCGGTCGTGGAGCACCCGGTGCGTCCGCGGCTCGGCGGTTGACTTCGAAGTCCCGGAACAGCCTTGTGCGCCAGCATCGCGTTCGTGGCGGCCGCGCTCGCGCCGAGGACGCTATCCGAGGCCACGATGCTCCTGATCCCGGGCTCCTGCGCCGAGCTGGGCTGCCGGAAGGTCGAGCAGCGGAGCATGCACGTAGGATCGATAACGGCGACCCGGCTTCCGCGCGCCAGCGAAGATCTCCCGCAGCAGCCGATCGCGGAAGGCAGATGTCGTCCTGCGCGGATTCAGTACTCGGCTTGTCGGAGACCAAGATTTTGGCGATCGGCTCGGGCTCCCCAGTTTGTTCTGAGCTGGAACTCTTAATCACCGGGTCGGAGTGTTCTCCTGCAAGAGCCCGGGCTCCTAGCAACGGCTTCGACCTTCGACCGCCCCGACTCGTACGTACCCAAGCTTGACCGTGCAGCAATGTCCAGAGCATGGCCGAGCCCCATCGGCATCGCCCACGACGCCTTCACTGCCGTGGCGGGGGGGGACGCGCCTCTCCAAGCGCTCCGGGCCGTCTCGGCTTGACACTAACCGGGATCGCCCACTAGGCTCCCAGCGTCACGATTCGTAGCCGCCGGGCCGATCTGCCCGGAGCCCCAGGGGGTAGATGGCCGAGACGAAGCTCGTCGGTGTCGACGTGGGCGGGACCTTCACCGATCTCGTGGTCGTGGACGAAGCCAGCGGCCGCGTGCAGGTGGCCAAGGTGCCGACGACGGTGGCGAACCAGGCCACGGGGGTCGTGGCGGCCCTCGCCGCCGCCGCGGCCGGCCCCGCCGAGCTCAAGGTGATCGTGCACGGCACGACCACCGCGACCAATGCCCTGCTCGAGCGCAAGGGCGCGCGGACCGGGCTCATCACCACGCGCGGCTTCCGCGACGTGCTCGAGCTGGGGCGGCGCACGCGCCCCACGCCGTACGGGCTCAAGGGCAGCTTCGAGCCGCTGATCCCGCGGGACTTACGCCTCGAGGTCGACGAGCGCGTGGACGCCGAGGGCCTCGTCGTCGTGCCCCTCGCCGAGGACCAGGTGCGCGAGGCGGTGGACCGGCTCCGGGCGCAGGGCGTCGAGGCGCTCGTCATCCACTTCATCCACTCCTACCTGAACGACAGCCACGAGCGCCGGGCGCGGGAGATCGCCGCCGCGCTCTGGCCGAACGCCTACATCACGGTGGGCGCCGAGCTCCTGCCGGAGTACCGGGAGTTCGAGCGCGGGACGACGGCGGCGATCAACGGCTTCGTGCAGCCGGTCATCGACCGCTACCTGCGGAAGCTGGCCGGCGATCTCGCCCGCCAGGGCTATCGGCGCGAGCTGCTCGTCATGCAGGGCAACGGCGGGACCATGTCCGTCGACGTGGCCGCCCGCCACGCGGTGAGCACGCTGATGTCCGGACCCGCCGCCGGCGTGAAGGCCGCCGCCTACACCGCGCTCGCGGCGGGGCACCAGAACATCATCAGCTGCGACATGGGCGGCACGAGCTTCGACGTGGGGGTGATCCGCGGCGGCCGCCCGGCGCTCACCGCCGACAAGGAGATGGGCTACGGGCTGCCCGTGCGCGTGCCGATGATCGACATCCACACCATCGGCGCCGGCGGCGGCTCGATCGCCCGCGTCAACTCGGGAGGCATCCTGCAGGTGGGGCCGGAGAGCGCGGGCGCCGACCCGGGCTCGATCTGCTACGGCCGCGGCGGCGAGGAGCCCACCATCACCGACGCCAACCTCCTGCTCGGCCGCCTCAATCCGGCGGGGCTGCTCGGCGTCGACGGGGCGGCCCAGCTCGACCGCATCCGCGAGATCTTCGACAAGAAGATCGGCGCCCACCTCGGGCTCGATCCCGACCAGGTGGCGAGCGCGATCGTGCGCGTGGCCAACGACAAGATGGCGGGGGCCATCCGCATGGTGTCCCTCCAGCGCGGGCACGACCCGCGCGACTTCACCCTGTTCGCCTTCGGCGGCGCCGGTCCGCTCCACGCCGTGGCCCTCGCGCGCGAGCTGGCCCTGCCTCGCGTGCTCGTGCCCGCCCGGCCCGGGCATCACCTCGGCGCTCGGCTGCCTCGTGGCCGACGTGCGCCACGACTTCGTGAAGACGGTGAACCAGCCGGTGCTGCAGCTCGACGTGGGCGAGGCGCGACGCATCCTCGCCGCCCAGATGGAGGACGGCCGGCGGCTCCTCGCCTCCGAAGGCGTGGAGATCGAGACGGTGAGCGTCGTGCACGAGGCGGACATGCAGTTCGTCGGGCAGACCCACGTCCTCACCGTGCCCATCCCGCGGACGGACTTCGAGCGCGAGGACCTCACCCGCGCCTTCGAGCGCGCGTACTGGGAGCGCTTCGAGGTCGAGCTCCGGGAGATGCGCGCGCAGGTCGTGAGCCTGCGCACCGCGGTCATCGGCCGGCGCCGGCCCGTGTCCCTCGACGGCCTCATCGCCCTCGAGGCCGGGGCCGAGGAGCCCGCGCCCCGCGGCGCGCCGGCGCGCGTGGTTCGAGGGCGCCTGGCACGACACGCCGGTGTACCGGCGCGAGCAGCTCGGGGTCGGCGTCGAGCTCGAGGGGCCGGCCATCGTGGAGCAGCTCGACACCACCACGGTGATCGAGCCGGGAGATCGCGTGCGCGTCGATCGCCTGGGCAACCTCGAGATCACCGTGCGCGGGCTCGCCGGCTAGGGCCACGCCATGGAGGCAAAGGACATGGACGCGATCGATCCCGTCACGCTGGTCGTGGTGCAGAACGGGCTCCAGCAGGTGGCGAGCGAGATGGACCTCACCTTCGAGCGCGCGGCGTTCTCGCCCGTGATCTCCGAGGGCTTCGACCGCTCCGACGGGATCTACGACAAGGACAGCGGCGACGTCATCGCCCAGGGCGAGCTGGGGCTGCCCATCTTCGTGGGCGTCATGCAGTTCACCACGCGGGCGGTGATCGAGCACGTGAAGGCGAGCGGCGAGACGCTCCGGCCCGGCGACATCTTCATCGTCAACGACCCCTACGCGGGCGGCACCCATCTCATGGACGTGAAGATGGTGAAGCCGTACTTCTATCGCGGGCAGCTCTGGGCGTACCTGTCCAACACCGGGCACTGGCCGGACACGGGCGGCTCGGTGCCGGGCGGCTTCTCGACGCGGGCCACCGAGGTGCAGCAGGAAGGGCTCCGGCTGCCTCCCGTGAAGCTCTTCCGCGAGGGCGTGATGCAGCCCGACATCCTCAGCATCATCCTGGCGAACATCCGGGTGCCCGAGGAGCGGATCGGCGACATCAAGGCGCAGGTGGCCGGGCTCACCGTGGGGAGAAGCGCCTGACCGCGCTGATCGACCGCTACGGGGAGCCGACGGTGACCGCGTGCATCGCCGAGCTCAGGCGGCGCTCCGACCAGATGATGCGCGCCCACATCGCCAAGATTCCCGACGGCGTCTACACGAGCGAGGCGTTCGTGGACTCGGACGGCGTCGATCCCGACCCGCTCGCCATCCGGCTCCGGCTGCGCGTGGAGGGCACCGATCTGCACTTCGACTTCTCGGAGTCGAGCCCGCCGTGCCGGGGGCCGCTCAACAGCGTGATCGCGACCACGAAGGCCGCGGTGTACCTCGCCATCAAGCACGTGTTCCCCGACGTGCCCATCAACGCGGGGTGCTTTCAGCCCCTGCGCATCGCCGACCCGCACGGGACGTTCCTCTACGCGCGCTACCCGCGGCCGGTGTCAGGCTGCGCCGCCGAGGTCAGCTCGCGCATCGCGGAGTCGGTGTTCAGCGCGCTCGCCTCGGCCATCCCCGACGATCTCTTCGCGGCCCCCGCGGGCACGAGCGGCAACCTGACGCTGGGCGGCCACGACCCGCTGAAGGAGCGCCACTACATCATGTACGTCTTCAGCGGAGGCGGCTACGGAGGCAGCGCCGACGGCGACGGGCTCACCAACGGGTGCTCGACCATCGGCATCTCCAAGACGCAGCCCACGGAGGTGCTGGAGCAGCACTACCCCGTGCTCTTCGAGCGCTACGCGCTGCGCGAGCGCTCGGGCGGCGCGGGCAAGACGCGGGGCGGCTTCGGCGTCGACTACAAGATCCGCATCCGCCGCGGCGAGGCGCTGCTGTCGTTCCTGATGGACCACGGCCGCTTCGGCCCGCCCGGCCTGCTCGGCGGCCGCGACGGCGCGCCCAACGAGGTGATCGTGAGCCGGCAGGGCGGCGAGTACGTGTCTCCCCACCTGTCGAAGGACGAGGACATCCGCGTGGTCGAGGGCGACACGGTCACGGTGCGCACGCCGGGCGGCGGAGGCTACGGCGACCCATGGCAGCGCGACCCCATGCTCGTGGCCCGCGACGTGGCCCGCGGCTATCTCACCGCGGCCGATGCGCGGGCCGACTACGGCGTGGTGCTGACCGCGGGGATCCGCCTGCTCTCGACCGCCGCGCCACCGACGATCTGCGTCGCCGGGGCCGGCCTTAGGCCCGGCGAGCTACTTTGCGGACGCTATGAGACTTCAGCAGGTCGCCTGGCGGCCGCTGGCATCAGGCAATAGATCCCTACGCCTTCTGCGAGATTCGCTCGTAGCCATGAGCAAGGCTGCGAGCGTGTTCATCGGGATCACGGGAATCATCGCCGCCAGCCTCTTACCCGCGCTGGGCCAGGCCACCTCGGCGGGATGGAGCACGCTGGCCCCGCTGCCGACGGCGCGGCAAGAAATCTCCGTCTCGGTGCTCGACGGCAAGGTCTTCGTGATCGCCGGTTACGACGCGAATGGCCAGTCGACGGCTACGGTGGAGGTCTACGATCCGCGAAGCAATGCCTGGCAGAAGGCCGCTCCCCTCCCGATCGCCACGAACCACAATGCCGCCGCCACCGTCAATGGCCGGCTGTATGCCTTCGGGGGACGAGCCCGCGTACGTTTGTCTACGCTGCTGACCGTGACGCGTGGACCGAGGTGGCGTCGATGCGGTACACGCACGGCGGAACGCCGGCGGTAGCGGTGATCGGCGGGAAGATCTACGTGGCCGGTGGCACCGGGGCCGACATGGTCGGCAACGAACTCGAGGTCTACGATCCGGCAGCCGACAAGTGGCAGGTGCTTGCTGCGATGGGCGTGCCGCGCAACCACACCGCCGGCGGGTCCATCGGGGGCCGATTCTACGTCGTCGGCGGACGTGGCAGTCCCAGCGCCTCGACCGCGCACGAGATGTACGATCCGACGACCAACACCTGGACGACGCGGGCCGCGTTGCCGACCGGTCGCTCTGGCATCGCAGCGGGCGTCGTCGGTGAGCGCCTCTACGTGTTCGGTGGCGAGATCCCGCGTCTGTTCGGCGAAGTCGAGGTCTACGATCCGGCCACCGACCGATGGCAGTCGCTCGCGCCCATGCCCGAGCCACGCCACGGCATCTTCGCCGGCGTGATCGGGAACACGATCTATCTTCCCGGTGGCGGAACCCGGCAAGGCCTGGGCGCAACCAACGTGAACTCGGCCTTCCGCGTGAGTCCCTGACCGGAGCGTCCGGCCCCTAGACCTTCTCGATGACTTCGATCTGGGCGCCGTCGGGCGCCTCGAGAAAGCAGACGCGCCGGCCGCTGGCGCCCGGGGCAGCTCCTCCAGGATCCTCACTCCGTTCGCGCGGAGACGCGCGAGCGTGCCCGGGTAGTCGTCGGTGTCGAGCGCTATGTGCTCGATCCCGTGGTGCTGCTCGCGCGTCTGCCCATCGACGATGGTCGTGATGTTGAGCGTGAGACCGTGCAGGTTCACGCGGTAGCCGCGCGTGCCGATCTCGGCCACGAACGTCGCGCCGAAGTTGTCGATGTAGAACTGCATCGTCCGCTTGGGGTCACGGGTCTTCAGATGCACGTGATTCACGGCTAGGGTCATGACGCTCTCCTCGGGGTGCTTGTCTACGACCGTCCGGTGATGGCAGCCAGCGCTTCGAGCTGCTCGGCGTGACGGCCGACCGGATTCAGCAAGAGGTGGTTCGCGCCCATGCTCACGAGCTGCTCCAGCCGCTCCCGCACCTGCTCCGGAGTGCCGTGCACGCCCGAGGCGTCCGCGCCGTCGGGGTTGCGATACACCACGCTGAACCAGCGGTGGAGCTCGGCCCGCGCGACGTCGGGCTTCTCGTCGATCGCCAGGAACACGCGCTTGGAGATCGGGAACTTCGCCGGGTCGCGGCCGGCCTTCTCCAGCGCCTCCTTCAAGATCGGGACGCTGCGCGCGAACGTCGCGGTGCTCGAGCCGCCGGAGCCCATCCACGCGTCGGCGACGACGGCGGCGCGACGGACGGCGTCGGGGTGGTCGCCGCCCATCCAGATCGGCGGGTGCGGCTTCTGCACGGGCTTGGGCGCCATGGTGCCGCCCTCGAGCCGGTAGATGCTGCCATGGTAGTCGACCTTCGGCTGGGTCCACAGGGCCTTGATCAGCTCGACGCTCTCCCGGAACCGCCGGACGCGGTGCTCCGTTGGGACCTGGAACTCGCCGTAGTGCTGGACGCGACCCAGCCCCACGCCGAGGATCGCGCGGCCGTGGCTGACGTAGTCCAGCGTGGCCACGCGATGCGCGACCTCGATCGGGCTGTGGACGGGCAGGACGATCACCGCCACGCCCACGCGGATGCGCGTGGTGACCGCGGCGGCGTACGTCAGGATCGTCAGCGCGTCGAAGCAGAAGACGTGGTCGATCGTGTTCTCGGTGACCCAGAGGTCCTGGAACCCGAGCGCGTCGGCCCGCTGCGCGACCCGGCGCATCGTTTCCACGTCGATCGGGTCGGGCGAGCGATGGGGCAGCGAGACACCGAGGGCGATCTTCACCCGTCTCTCCTCATGGCTCCTAGTCCTTGATCACCTGACCGTACGGCTGCTTCATTGCGAGGCCGGTGCCGTCCGTGAAGATCTGCTTGATCTCGAGGAAGTCGAAAGCGTATTGAGATCGACCGTGGTGGCCGAGGACGTCCATGAAGCGTCTCCGTTGGCGCAGTCTCTGCGTTGCAGGATCGCGGCCCCAGCGATCCGCAATATGGCCGCGGCGGCCCTGGTTTGCCCGAAAAGTATCTGTTGAGCTGCGCTTAGGATCCCACGATGCCGTGCTGCGACGCGCGAATACGCCGGGCGACCATGGCACGCTGCGGGTGGCTACGGCGTCATGCACGCTTCGGCGACGCAGGCTGCAGTCCACCGACGGGTTCACCAACGACTCGGCATCTCCCGACAACTCTGGCATCTTCGGTCGCGGACCTGCTCGCCACGGCTGTGGCACGGGCTCCGAGGTCTCTTCCGCGGCCGAGCCGTGGACGCATTACGTCGGAACGGGGCCCAAGGGCGACCGCTGCCGGAGGGCGCGAGCGTGGCTAGGCCGCTACGCCCCTGCTGCTAGCACGCGGCTACCAGAACAGCCCGTCAGGAGCCGCCAGGATGACACAGCCGAGATCCGACCGCTGTGGTTTGCCAGCGCACTAGAGTTGTTTTGGGTGTCCTGACGTGCGTGGGTCGGGGCAATCATCAATCAGCGGGTCCGTTCGAGTCCTCGCCGGCCCGCCTGATCTTTCGGGCGCTTCCAAGGTATCAGCGCCCGAATCGTTTTTGCGCCCACTGCTGCCCGCGCGAGTCGGTTGGCAACTGTCGCGTTCGCTGACTGTAAGCGATCTTGCGTGGGGACTCGGCTTCTGGCCGTGGGCCCTGCGAGGTGTGTCGACGAAGCGCGCGGGACGAGTCACCGGCCCCGCCCCACGTTCCAGGAACTCCAGCGGGCGTAAAACTGGAGCGCTGCGGTGAGCCTCGCGTGGCCGAATGCCGCTGCTGTGGCGATCGGGCGCCTGCGTGCCCGTTCCTGGCGTTCCGCGTCCGAGTCTGGCACCTTACGTCATGGGGCCCGGAGACCACGGAGGGGGCAACCGCCGCCAGAGGGCTTATGTTGGCTACGCTCCCATCTCGTGCTCCGCAGCGCTCATGTCAGCACCTCGTGAAGGACACGCGGCCACCATGTTCACGAAGGACCTCTCTGCACAGAGACCCCGCTCGCATGCACTGATCGAGATCGTCCTCGAGAGCATGCCGGGAGCTCACCCGTGCACCCCGATGCGAGCCTGCCGGAACGGCCGAACCAGACCGGTGGCGACGGGCGCGCTGGAACGGAAGGTAGAGCACGAAGGCGGCGACGAAGAGCACGACGAGGCGGATGCCCAGCCATGCCGCCGTTCCCGTGACCGCATCGCTCAGGAAGTATCCGAGCCCGATCCACGCCCCCGCCCAGGCCAAGGCGCTCGCCGTGCCGTAGGAGACAAAGCGGGCGAACCTCAGCCGTCTCGCTCCGGCCAACCCGGCCGCGATCGCATTCAGCTCAGGCAGGAACCGGGCGCCGAGCTGAAACGCCCCACGTGCATGCTGAAGACATGCTGCGCGCGACCGACGAGCGTTCCCGCATTCGGCGCGAGCCGGCCGATGAGCCTCAACACCGTGGCGCCGCGCCATCGGCCCAAGCCGTACCACGTCAGGTCGGCCGCGAGGGCCGCGCCCACTGCGATGCCGAGAATCACGAAGATGCTGAGGTGGCCGCTCCCCGCCAGTGCCCCCACGCCCAACAAGGCGGGGACCACCGGCGGGGAACGCCGGCCTGATTGCCGAAGACCCAGGCAAACAGGAACCATCCCGCGTGGTCGAGGATCACCGGCGCGGTTCGCCTGGTATCGCCAGGGCTTCAGACAGCCTGAGCGGCCCGTCCTGATGCGCGGCCCTGCGGCGGGCAGCAGGATGCCGGCGCACGACCGGGCCGTACCGGAATTCGGAGGCTGCCACCACCCGCACCACCCGGCCCTCTGCGTCAAGAATGGTGACGGAGCCTATGGTCTCGTCGTGGGTGGGAAGTCTGATCTCGCTCAAGATCGCTCGTCTGCTCATCGCTCGTCTCCTTCGTTGTAGATGGCCAAAGCCGGCCTATGGACCCGGGTCACAGCAGGTGTCCGCGGGCGTCCCTCGCGCCGCCGGGTTCTCCTTTTCGTCTCTCTGCCGCATCTGTGAGACGCGGTTCCCGGTGTCGAGGGATCACCCAGAGATTTGTCTCCGCAAGAATCCAACACGTGTCACCGGGCTGCGCCGCCTCTCGTCATGGGCGTCAGGCGGGTACGTCCACGGAGGACGTTGTAGGCGACAGGAACAGTCC